>ERZ773114.585-NODE-585-length-44359-cov-6.263881_pt1 | contig 44359 bp, 32 predicted proteins | sample MGYA00580564_ERZ773114 | MGnify/ENA primary metagenome ERZ773114 (study PRJEB29015, sample SAMEA2737836) | human gut metagenome | biome: human gut; feature: human-associated habitat; material: faeces | place: China | collected 2012 ... | reverse complement strand
TGATACAAAAATACCGCCCGTAGTCTCGTTTGGGCGGTACTTTGTGTAAGATTGGCAGTCCATTATTAAGTTTTTTATTATGTTCCCTTTGTACACCGTTGCAACAGTGAGAATATAACCATCTCAAGGACAGTCCCGGATATGGATTTTGTAACTGAGATGGATAACCGGTTGTGGGGGTGTTCTTCTAAAAAGCATGAAATATATGCTTGCAAGCTAGGAGATCCAAAGAACTGGAGATGTTATATGGGTCTGTCCTCTGACAGCTACGCAGTAACGGTGGGTTCGGAAGGGGATTTTACCGGTGCAATATCTTATTCCGGTAGTGTACTTTTTTTTAAAGAGGGTGGCATGCACAGATTATTTGGTGATAAACCGAGTAATTATGAACTTTCATGGAAACCTATGCGTGGCGTTCAATTGGGTTCGGAAAAGAGCCTGATTGTATTAAATGAGGTTTTATATTATAAAAGCCGGGATGGTATATGCGCATATAACGGAAGTATGCCAAGTAAGATATCTGGAAATCTTGGAACAGAGATGTACTATGATGCAGTTGCCGGAGGATACCGTGATAAATATTATGTCTGCATGAGAGATGAACTTAGTAATTACTGTACTTATGTGTATGACATTACAAAGGGAATGTGGACAAAGGAAGATGAAGGAATTAAGAAAGCCTTTGCATATTCAGATGGCGGACTGTATTTCTTAGATAAGAATAACTCTATCTGGGTAATTAATTACGAACAGATATTTATGCCAATAGCTCCGATGGATGATCGGTTTGGAGAACAGTATATGTATCCGGGAGAGTGGTATCCTGGAGCAATTCCAGTTGGAGAGGAAGAAGAAAATCAGGAATGGTATGCAGTGACAGGAGATATGGGTCTTGACTCTATTTATAACAAATATATCAGAGAGCTGGTTATCCGGATTGAGATAGAAGCAGATGCATATTTCAAGATAGAGATAATGTATGATTCGGAAAACTGGCAAAAGGTAATGGAATATACAGGAACAAAAAAACGGTCATACCAGGTGCCGGTTCGAATAAAACGATGCGACCATTTTAAACTAAGATTATCCGGAAAAGGCGCAGTTAAAGTATATTCAATAGCACAAATGATACAGGAAGGAAGTGCAGTAAGTGGCTAAAATTGATTATCCAAATGTAGATATAGAGAACATGTCAAATGAACAGAATATAGAGAGCTTAAAGAGCTTTCTATACAATCTTTCTGATACACTGAATTATTCATTAAATCAGGTAGATGCAAGGATATCGGCAATAGAAGAATCAATAGGAGGTATGGACAATGGGGAATCATAAAAACTGGGAGGAAGTAATATCTGACGGGACACGAACAGCACAGACGAATCTTGATAATCATCTGAATAATAAGGTGGGTGACTATCAGGAATCGCAGAATGTGCAGGATGCTTATAAAAATTATACAGATACACAGAATGCAAAGCCGGGTGACTATAACAGCAAGTATCAGGGTGCAATCGACACGATATTGAATAGAATTCAGAATAAGAAGCCATTTTCATACGATTTCAATGCAGATCCGTTATATCAGCAGTACAAGGAGCAGTATGCTAATCTGGGAAAACAGGCAATGCTCGATACAACATCACAGGCGGCAGCATTATCCGGAGGATATGGCAATAGTTATGGAGCAACAGCAGGCTCTCAGGCATACCAGGCATACCTTGGAAAGCTGAATGATATTATCCCGGATCTTTATGGACAGGCATTAGATAAATACAATACAGACCTCACCAATATGTATAATGAGTATTCCGCACTTGGACAGGCGGAAGATAGAGCGTATGGACAGTATCAGGACAGATACCAGAACTGGCAGAACGATACCAGCAACGCACTGAATGCTTATAATATCCTTCATGGTAATGATTTTGGAGAATATCAGCAGAGAGTTAGTAACTGGCAGAATGACAGGGATTATTTATTCAATGCGCTTCAGAATTCACAGACGAATGATAAATATCTCAATGACTACAATTATCAGGTAGACAGAGATAATGTGGCAGATGACCAGTGGCAGCAGCAGTTCGACTACCAGAAGCTAAGAGACCAGGTAGCGGATGACCAGTGGGCGAAGGAATTTGCATTATCGCAGGCGAGAGCGGCAAAGAGCGGTTCTAAAAAGAGCAGTGGTAAAAGCTCTTCCAGCTCATCAGGAAAAGGAACAAACCCGGCAAAGAGCGGAACGATAAGTAGTGATTATTATAATTACTTAAAAGGACAGGCAGCTTCACAGGGAAGCTCGTATGCAGACAGTTTATATAAGGCAGGAATTATAGATGAAGGAATCTGGAATCAGCTCTATGATGACCTTGGATTTGATGCGCCGACAGCTAGAAATGCAACAAGTACATTAGCTGGGGGAAGTTCTACGCCTAGCTTGAGTGGATTCCTTAATAACAAAAAGAAGAAAAAGTAGGGGGTAACAACATGGCTGATAGATTATCTTTAGAAGAATTAAAGAAAAAAAGACAGGAAGGTGCACAGCACAGTACAGAAAGAAAAGTAAATGTGCGAAGCAATACAACACAGAGAAATGAAGCGGATGGTGAAAGAAAAAGCATTGAGCAGCTCCGAGAAGAAAGAATGAACAGAGGAGCTGCACCAAGCACAACCGCTTTTAACAATATGATGGCCAGACACCAGCAGGAAAAACCTGCTGGCTTTGACTATGCATTAGAAAAGGCACGAAATACGGTAAATACTACGACAAAAGCAATGTCAAGGAATGGAAGTGCCCTGCAGGGAGCATTAGATATTGCAAAGAGGGAAAGAGAAAACAAAAAGAAATTAGAAGGCTATGAGCCGGTATATGGTAGCTTTGACAGTCCGACAACCACTAGAAATATCGGAAAAGATACAAAACTTGCAGGCTATAGAAATAGAACAACCGGAGAAACTATGACGGTGGAAGATTATGAGAATACAAAAGCAGCATCAAATACCACAGGAAAGCAGGGGGCGGCAGTAAGCTCCTTCAAAGGTGCTAAAAAACGTGCAATTGAGGAAACATTACAGCAGCAGGCGGACACATCCTGGATGCCGGAGAAGGAACCTGAGACAGCGAAGGAATACGCAGATTACATAGACAAGTATTATCAGAGTTTATCTGACCCGGAGCTTGCAAGTCTTTCTGATGAAGAATTATCAGCAAAAATTACAAGTGCGAAGGATGAAAAAGAAGGAAATAAAGATAAGCTTAAGAATTATGAACCGGTATACGGTAGTTTTGATAGTCCAGTGCTGGCAAGAAACATTACCAAGGATACAAAGCTCGCAGGATACAGAAATAGATTAACCGGGGAAACCATGTCTGTAGAAGAGCATGATGCACTGGAAGACTATGCAACGATTGACGATAAGTATGAAAATGAGCAGAGCTTAAGAAAAAGTCAGAAGGTAATTAAGAGATGGGCAGAGGATTATGCAAAACTTACTCCGGAACAGGAGCAGGCTGTCATGCAGATGTATATTACAGACCATGACGAGGAGGAAGCAACAGAGCAGGAACAGGCTATAAGAGATACGATTGGAAACAGAGACCCATTCGAATTAGAAAAGGCATATAACAGCGCAAAAGAAAACCTGGAAAGTCAGGGAATCAACGCTGATGATATGGAAGAATACTATTCCTGGATTCATAATCGCCAGATTGATACAAAGAAACGAAAGGAATTGGAAGAGGAAACAAAGCAGGAAGGATTAAAAGGATTTCTTATTAATGTAAAGGAGTCCGCTATATCGGTAGGAGATTCACTACTTACAGTAGCAGATCTTGCAGACCAGTTAGGTCATTCTGCAAAGAACTATTTCGGAGGAGATGAAGGCTATACACCTTATGACCCGTATTCCGCTCGATTCACACAGTCGAGAAACCGAAGAAGAGAAGCAGTATCAAATGACATTAATTCCACCATAGGAAAGTTTACATATGATGTTGGAATGAGTATGGCAGATTCGGCCGCGGCCATGGCAACAGGAAGTGAACCGGTTTCTCTTGGAATCATGGCGGCAAGTGCCGGCTCCCAGGCATATGTGGATGCGTCTGAGCGTGGTGTAGACACGAATAAAGCCGCTGCTATTGGAATTGCCAATGCAGCAGCAGAGGCAGGATTTGAAAAGTTGAGCTTAGACCATTTATATGGCATGGCGGAGAATCCAACTAAAACTACATTTAAGAAAAAGATATTGGATTGGGCTGCTCAGTCTGGAATTGAGGGCAGTGAGGAAGTATTTACCGATTTTGCAGATGAAGCAGCAGACCGCATGATTAATGGCGGATTATCTGAATATAGCACAAATGTAAAGGAATATATGAAAAATGGAATGTCAGAAGATGAAGCAAAAGCAGCGGCTAATGAGCAGTTTTGGAACCAGGTAGGGCAGGACTTTGTAGCCGGTGCTATTTCCGGTGCAGTATTTGGTGGAGTAGCAAATACCGTAAATTCCGTGCAGTATCATAAAATGGGAAAGACAATTAACCAGGATAATACAATGAGAGACACTATCCTGGAAACAGCAGAAAAGATGCCGGAGAATTCTACTGCAAAGCAGATTGCGGATACAGTAAAAACGGATAATATTACAGATTTGCAGATGAGCCAGATTATAGAGTCCATGGCAAATAGTGAAGACGTAAATCTGGACAAGGTTATTACAGAGGGATTTGTCAGGAAAGGAGCTGAACAGGAACAGGCACAGCAGCAGGCCAAGAAGCTGATAAATGATACTGTAGATACCAGTACCACAAAGGAAGAGGATGCTACAAATAAAGTAGCAGACAGAATGGTAAATGCAGAAGGTATTACAACAGAAAATCAGAAAGTTGCACCGGTGCAACAGTATAGCCGGAATCAGACTGGAGTAACAGAGGCGGTAAATAAGAATACAGGAAAACAGAATATTGTAGTAGAGATAGCAGAGAGTACACCGGAGAAAACCATGGTGAAGCTGTCAGATGGAAGCATTGTGGACTACAAGACGGTGGAAATAAACAATCCTACCATGAGAAATTTATATAATTTTGCTGCAACATTTGATGATACCAAGGCTGCCAATGCGGTTATTGAAAATTACAATGGGGAAAGTATGCCTACTTACCTGGAATCAACCGCAGTATTTTACAATGCTGGAAAACTTGGAAAAACTTCATATGAGAGTATTATGAATAATCCGGTAAATGCAAGAATTGTAAGTGAAATGTCACCATCAACCTTGCTGGAAATGTATTATCTCGGAGAAAACAGCAGAAGTCCGTTATCACAGAATTCCAATGTGCAGCAGGCCGTGAAGATGGGAACTGGATCCGTAATCGATAACAGACTGGATAAATCTGACAATCGCATGAAATCGGTTGTGGAAATGGTAGCAAAGAAAACCGGGCTTGACATTGAATTGAATGATGAACTGGAGCATGGAGAAAATGGTAACTTCCAGAAAGCATTGTCAAGAATAGCGTTAGCAAAGACCACAGGAAAGGGAAATACTACTAATGAATACACAACACTTGTGCATGAATTGGGTGAATTCTCCGAGGCATATAATCATGAAGGTATGCAGAAAGTAGTAGATACGGTATTGAATTATGTTACAACGAAAGAAGGAGCTGCTTACCTTACAAATGCTATTGAACAGTACCATAAGGCATATAAGACAGTAGAAAAAGGAAAGACCTATGAAGATTCTGCAAATGAGTATGTATTTGACTATGTAGCAGGACTGTTTGCTGACCAAAAGGGAGTAGAAGCATTTTCCAAGTATATGTCAGAGAACATGACAGAGAGCCAGCATAAGAGCATTCTCAAGACGATTGCTGACTTCTTCAAGGGAGTTTACGACAAAATCACATCATACCTGAATGATCATGTATTATCCAGCACAGCAAAGAAAGCACTGAGAGCGGATGCGGAAGAAGCACAAAGGATAAGAGATATGTTTTTGGGTGAATTGACAAAGGCGCAGGAAAATTATAAGCGGGAAAATGTAACGGCAGAGAAGGGAGAAACAGAGACAATAGACATTAGCTCGAAAAAAACGGTTTCTAAAGATGACAAGAAGAATCCTTTTAAAACATATTCTTTAAACATTGAAGAGAGATTAAGCGGAGATGAATTGCTAAATGCTCTCGATATGATAGAGGAAATAAAAAGAGCAGGCGGGGAAGTAGATGAGTATGGAAATGTAAGATTGTATCATGCAACAAGCGAAAAAGCGGCAAAGAAAATTAGAGAAGAAAAGATAATGGTTGCAAAGGAAGACGGCATCTTCTTTTCAACTAAGAAAGATGGTCAGATTGTAGGGTATGGAAAGGAAATATTGGAATTTACTATACCGGTCGAGAAGCTTGTGCTGGATGATGATTTTGGGGATGAATTGCACTTTAGACTTCCGCTTGAAAAAAGTTGGGAATACGACGTATCGGATTCACTTGTGACAGATGGTATACAGCGGATGAAGACAACTGAGAGTGGAATCAGATACTCAATAACAATTGGACCAGATGGAATAGAAAGATATGCGCTAAGTAATGAAACGAAAAAACTGACTTTTAAAGAACGTAAAAAAAGAATGCTGAATATCATGAGAGAACAATATGCAGGTCGTGCAGCAAAGTTTGTAAAAAATGGACATGTATATTATGCACTTTATGATGAAAGCGGAATTAGAAAGGGGATATATGGAGATAAAAAATCTAGCAGGAAAGGATTAAGAGCTAAAATCAGCATAGGCGCAGAAGGAGAGTATATTGAGCTTGCAGAAAATAGTATTTATACAGGAAGTAAAACAGAGCTAGGGAAAACAAACAGATTCCATAGAAATGCAAAAACATGGGATTATTATATCAAAACAATTGAATTTGAGGGAGACTACTTCGATGTGCTAATAAATGTAAAAGATACTGGAAATGAACATTATGTATATGATGTAACATTAAAAGAAGCAGTTTCACGATCAAACTCCCGAGGGTTTTACAACGATAATGAAACTGCTTCTAAAAGTAGTATATCACAGAATCAGAAAAATGCAACAACTTTTTCACTTGATGTAGATTCCGAAGGAAGAAAATTATCAGAAGAGCAGAAAAAATATTTTGAAAATTCGACTGTAAGGGATGACAATGGAAATCTTCTTCCTATGTATCATGGTACACCAAATGGAGATTTTACGGTTTTTAAAAACGATATACAGTTTTTTACTCCAAATAGATGGTATGCAGATTTTTACCAGGAGCCAAGTGCGAGTTCAAGAAAAGCGGGAAAGACAGTTACAAATAAAAAAACATATGAAGTATATTTAAATATCACGAAACCTTTTGATATAAGAAATCCGGAAACGAAGGAAATATTTATTAATGATTATGTAAAAGGAGGATATGCATTAGGAATCAATCCATATGAAGAATATAAGGATACTACAAATAGTGGACTCCCATCGTGGGAAGAAGCAGATAATATATATGAGTTCCTTGAGGATAATGATTTGCTGGATGAATATGACGGCATTATTGTGGATGAAGGTGGATTTCCGGGAGAAGATGGAAAGATAGTGCAAAGGGGAATAAGCTATGTCACGTTTAGTCAGAACCAAATTAAAAACGTAGATAATAAAAAGCCAACAGCAGACCCGGACATCAGACATTCAGTGGACATTGATGAAGACCTCATGGCAATTCTGGAAGAGGAGTATTCCGATACAGAAAAGGAAATGGGTTCTATTATTGAGGACGGCTTTAAAGCACTTAAAAATGTGAGCATTGACGATAAGACAATGCGTAAGATAGCATCCGAGGTCAAGCAGGAATATAAGAGTACTTACAATGCGAAGGAACTGGCGGATAATCTGACGAAGGTATTTGCATACCTGAAGGATACAAAGAATGTATCTTATGAAGATATGGTAAGAATCGTGCAGGAAATTGCCGCTCCGGTAATTGAAGAAAGCACAGATGTGGATAGTGTGGAAGTGGATGTGTATAACTCATTCCGAAATACATTAAAAGCACAGAAAATCCGGTTAAATGAAGCACAGAAGAAAGAAGTGGCTCATTATTACGATAGCTACGAGAAGTTCCGGAAGATGAATTTCGGAAACATTACGTTTTCCGAAGATGGAGTATACCTGGATTCCTTGTGGGATGAGCTGTGCCAGAGCTCTAATTATATATTGGATATGGATATTGCTGTAAATGACCAGCCAATAGCATTGATTGATGCTATGAATGAGATGAAACCGGCAAAGCATAATATCTTTGGAATGAATAAGCAGCAGGCAGCATATGACCTTGCATTAGACATTTACCGGAGATTTTTTGTAGAGCAAAGCACGGATGCAGCAAATAAAAAGGTGCTGGCGGAAACTCAGAAGCTGATTGCAAAGCAGCAGGAATACAGAAAGAATCTGAATGCAGAATACCGTGAAAGATTCGAAAAACTGAAAGAGCAGGAAAAGACCAGACGAGACAGCCTGAAACAGAAGTATGAGAGGGAACTGGATGAACAGAGAAGAGAACTCAGCTCGGCTATGGCCTATCGTGATGCAAAGGCAGAAACGGAAATCAGAAAGAAAATAAAGTCATACGAAGCAAAGCTGGCAAAGGTGAAACAGCAGAGCAACGACAAGTATATGAAGCTGAAAGCGGCGCAGTCAGAGAATCGTACGGCGAAGAGAAATATCGAGGAGCGGAGAAGATACCGGGAACGTATCAGAAAAAATGCACAGGGAATTGTAACTGCATTTAATCAGAATACAGATAAGAATCATGTGCCGGATGCATTAAAGAAAACGGTTGCAGATTTCATTGATGCGATAGACTTCACGACAGATCGGACGAATCCAAATAGTGTTGATTCACTGAAATGGTACAATGCTTTAAGCCAGATGCAGCTTAAGTTATCTAGCGAGAGAGAAGCCATTGCCGGAGAGTATGAGGATATCTATAATGCTCTTATGGATGGCAATTCCGGAGACAGGAAGACAAGCTCACTGCTAGATGATATTTCAGACTTTCTGAACAATAATGAGGGTGTACGAATTTCAGACATGGATATTAATGGTCTGAGATATCTGGACAGACTGGTATCCGGATTAAAGAGAGCCATTACCAGCGTAAACCAGTTATATGTAAATGAACGTGCACAGAACGTGGAAGAACTTGGAGACAACACAATTGAAGAGCTGAAAACAAAGAAGGATAAGAAAGTATGGAATAATGATACATTAATGGGAAAGGCAATTAATAAAGCAGAAAATATGCTGGATGCCAACATGCTGGACCCAAGGTCATACTTCTACAGAATGGGAGATTCTGCACTTAGTATCTATAAAGGATTGCGTAAGGGACTGAATACCAGAACGGAAAAGATTGCAGAAGCACAGGATTATATGCAGTCTCAGTTTGGAAAGATTGCCGAGGAATGCGGACTTACTGAAAAACAGTTAAAGTCTGAAATGAAGAAATGGACCGGAAGGGATGCGGAAGTTCATAAGTTTGATTTTGACAATAAAAAGTTGCGGATGACAACAGCACAGATGATGGGGCTGTATGAACTTAAGAACAGAGAGCAGGCAAAAGAACATATCAAGTATGGTGGAGTAATAACAACAACCAAAGCTGGAACAAAGGTATATCGGAATTCTGAGGGAATCCGGCTTACCGAATACGAAGTTGGAAAGATATGCGAGGAGCTTACTCCGGAGCAGAAGAAAGTGGCGGATTCTATGCAGCAGTTTATGCAGAATAGATGCTCTGCATGGGGTAATGCTACCACAATGCAGATGTATGGATACAGAAGATTCGGTGGACAGCATTATTATCCTATTAAGACATCCGGAAATACTGTAGATACAAAGGATCAGACTTCATACTGGGGAGTAAAAAATCAGGGATTCACTAAGAAGACTATGAAAAATGCGAGAAATGCTATCGTGGTGGATGATATCTTTGATGTATTTACGAAGCATGTAACAGATATGGCAAGTTACGGAAGCTATACAGCGGCACTGTCAGATGCTATGAAGTGGTTTAATTACAGACAAAAAGCAGGACTGGATGAACATATGTCAGAGGATGAAATGCTGGATATTCTGAATTCCAAGACATCCGTTAAGGCACAGATAGAAAGGGCTTATGGAAAAGAATACCAGGAATACTTTAAAAAACTGGTGCAGGATATTAATGCAGAAGGAACAGGGGATGTCCAGGTCAAGTTTGTGGATGAATTGGTTGGAAATATGAAGGCTGCATCTGTAGCAGCAAATATCAGGGTAGCAATACAGCAGCCAACAGCTTATTTCCGTGCAATAGCAGTGATGGATTCCAAGTATCTTTTAAAAGCATTGACCATGAAACCTGCAGTGCATGAGGTACAGGAAAAAGCACCTATTGCAAAGTGGAAGTCCTGGGGATATTTTGAAACATCAATTGGTCAGTCTATGAAAGAGGTTATTACGGACCAGCATACCTTTAAAGAGGGATTGCAGGAAAAATCCATGATTCTTGCTCAACAGGCAGATGATATTACATGGGGTGTACTGTGGAATGCAGTAAAACAGGAGACAAAGGCACTGCATCCGGATATAGACGTAAATTCCAAAGAGTTTACAGATTTATGTGTAGACAGATACGATGAACTAATCGACCAGACACAGGTAGTAGACTCTGTATTGCACCGGTCACAGATTATGCGAAGCAACAATGGCTTACATAAAATGGCAACGTCGTTCATGGCAGAGCCTACGAAGTCTTACAATATGCTGGCAAATGCATTGAGGGATTGGTATGAGATGCCGGGTAAATGGAATGCCGGAAGTAAAAGATTCTTTAAACAGACATTGAAAGCATATATTATTACAAATGTTGTGAATGCAGCAGCACAGTCCTTTATGGATGCATTCAGGGACAAGAAGGATGATGATACTACATACTGGGAGAGATGGCTTGATGATTACAAAGACAATGTAGTAGACAACCTGAATCCAGTTCAGTTAATTCCATACATGAAAGATATTCTTTCTATAGCACAGGGATATGATGTAAACAGACTGGATATGCAGGGGCTGTCAAAACTGTTTGCCGGAGTAAGGAATGTGCAGAAATATGCGACAGATGCAGACTACAGAGAAAATCATACCTGGTTAGAAGCGGCTGAGTCTTTAATGAGCGGAATTTCTTCTGTAACGGGTATTCCAATTTACAATGTGGAAAGAGATTTCAAAGCAATCTATAATACTACAACTGGAAAATATCTGGGAGGAATCAAGAGAAAGAATAGCAGACAGTATGAGAGAATGCTGGATGCATACCTTTCCGAAGATAATGCAGCATATAAAGAGATAGAAGGAGAACTGAAAGAAAAGGGACTGGAGAAAAAGGAGATTACATCCAAGGTGAAAAAAGAGATGAAGGATGGTTATCTTGCTGGAGATATATCAGAGAAAGAAGCCAAGAAGTTCCTTAGAGAGAAAGCTGGACAGAGTGATGAGGAGATATGGTGCACCCTGGAAGAATGGAACTACGGTGAAACATATCAGAGGCTATATGATGCAATTGACAATTCTATAAACAAGGGAGCAGACAGAGAGGCTATCTTTGACTACATAAGTGAAGCAAAAAGTAAAGGCGGGAAAGAAAATAAAGATATCAGTGGAGTTGTAACAAGAGAATATAAAAAGAAATACCTTAAGGCAAAGGAAAAAGGTAAATATGCTGATATGAAGAACCTGCTTATCTCAATCTATATGCACCTTGGATATACGAATGCAGAAGCAAATAAAAAAATCGAAGAATGGTCAAAAAAGAAGACGAAATAGGGGAGAAATCCCCTATTTCTTTTTTATATAATGAGGGCGAAGGAGGTTATCTATGAGGAATAATATCGTAAATAATATGCGACTTGACCTGGATCATGAACGGACACGCCCCCGGATTTCTGTAAGACAGGGAGATACAAAGACAAGAAGCCTGCATTTTACACTTATGCAGAGCGGAAAGATATACGACTTGTCAGATGTATTAGTGGCGGCAGTAAGCATCGTGAAGCCAGATGGTAAAGTTTGCTACAACGATTGTGTAATAGATGGCTCTGAGATACAGTACGAAGTCACGACACAGACCATTAATGTGTTGGGCGAATGTATTGGACAGATAGAGCTGTCTATGCAGGATGGGGCAGTTATTACTTCGCCGGAGTTTGTAATCTATGTATATAACAAGATTCTGGACCCGAATATCATTGAATCTCAAAATGAATACAAATCATTGGTGCAGCAGGTTGCTCAGGCAGAAGACTATTGCAACCAGGCAGAACAGTACAAGACACTTTCGGAGAACGCAGAGAGGAATATATCTGCTATGGAAAGCGGATTTACCGAGAAAGCAACAGCTCTTGAGGAGTATCAGAATGAGATATCAGGTATGCAGGAAACACTGAGGCAGCAGGCAGATGATGCAATAACTTTAATAAACCAGTCAGTAACAGAAGCTAGTGGATATGCAGATGAAACGAAGAACAGTGCCGCAGGAGCGGCAAGCAGTGCCGCAGGAGCGGCCGGAAGTGCAACGGAAGCGGCAAACAGTGCGAAAGGAGCGGCAAGCAGTGCAACAGGAGCAGCGAACAGTGCGACAGATGCTAGTGGATATGCAGATGAAGCGAAGAACAGTGCCGCAGGAGCGGCCGGAAGTGCAACGGAAGCAGCAAACAGTGCGAAAGGAGCAGCGAGTAGTGCAACGGAAGCAAAAAATTACGCTACCGGAGATAAAAACTCAGCAAAGGTTTATTATGAAAAAACACTAGAATTATTTAATAGTCTTCAGAATGTAATAGATTCGATAGGCTATCCGAAAGGAGTATAAAATGGCGTATGAAAAAATAAATTGGAAGAATTATCCAGATAAAACCACACTGATATCAGCGGAAAATTTAAATCATATGGATGAGGGAATCTATGATTTAGACCAAAATAAAATATCGAACGATAAAATAACACAGAGAGAAAATATAACGCAGGAAGGATATGTACTTGATGGAAGGGAAAAAAATCCAAATGAAGAGGGTACACTTGCCAAACAGCTTGTAGACTTTAAGAAAAAAGCAATTACAACAGATAACATTAAGCAGCAGACGGTTAGCAGTGCGGCAGTTGCAGATACGGCAAAAAGTACGACATGGAAAGGAATAACTGGCAAACCTGCAACATATCCACCTAGTTCGCATTCACACGATTATCTTCCAAACAATCCACCTTGTATAGAGATATTTGGGCAGGCAGGTGTACCATTTATTGATTTCCACTATGGTGGAAGTTCAGCAGATTATACAAGTCGTTTAATTGATGCAAGTTCAACTTTTAACTATTTAACAAACAGTGGAATCCATCAGTTTTGCAATGGAAGTGGTAGCCAAGTTGCAAGGATACAATCGAATGGAACATTTGGAGCATTAAGAGGTGGAACTGCAATAGTAGGAAGTGCAATTTATTGTCAAGCAGACTGGAGTGGAAGTTCTTATGCACCTGTTTATGGTACATCATTTACAAATCCTTCCTCTAAATTAGTAAAGGAAAACGTTGTAGATATGTCAGAAGAGGAAGCAAAGAAGATTCTTCAATTAAAACCGGTAGATTTTGATTACATTGAAGCATACGGTGGTGAAAAAAATCAGCATGGTTTAATTGCCGAAGATACATTAGGTATTATTCCTTCCTGCGTGACGATACCGGAAGACTATTCAGAGAAAGAGTTTGATGCTGAGAAGGGAATTCGAAATAAGGTATTAGCAATTGATTATTCGAAATTGGTTCCATATCTTATTAAGATAGTGCAGATACAGCAGGAAGAAATTGAAAAATTGAAAGAAGCAATGAACAAAGAAGGAGGAAAAGAAAATGAATAACAACACAATCAAAGCAATCATAACAGCAGTAACGGGGTTCTTATCATCCCTGCTCGGTATCTTGTATGTACCGGTATTGTTATTGGTGGCATGCAACATTATTGACTATGCAACAGGTATTTTCGCATCAAAGTATCGTAACCAGAGAGTAGATTCCTATAAGGGATTCCGGGGAATTGCAAAGAAGATTTCCATGTGGCTTCTGGTAGTGGTTGGAGCCATTGTTGACCAGTTACTGAAGTATGCTGCTGCCACAATCGGAATCACAATGCCAATAACATTTCTTATAGCGTGCGTAGTAGCCATATGGATTATATGTAATGAAATCATCAGTATTCTGGAGAATATCAAGGATATAGGTGCACCGGTTCCGCCATTTTTATTACCTTTGTTGAAAAATCTGAAATCGCAGGTGGAAGAGGTTGCAAAGACAGAAGAGAAGGAGGAAGAATAGAGATGAAAAAGTATGTGGGAACAAAAATCATTGAAGCAAAGGAAATGAACCTGGGTGATTATAACAATTACCGTGGGTGGAAAATACCGGAAAATGAGAACCCGAAGAAAGAAGGGTATCTGGTAAAATATCCGGATGGATATGAAAGCTGGTCCCCTAAAGAAATCTTTGAAGATGCATACCGGAAATATGACGAAAGCAAACTGCCGGCAACATCTGTTTTAATGCAGAGCAATGACTATAAGGAGAGATTTAAAGCAGAATACAAACAGCTTGATATCAGATACAAAGGATTAGAGGCAATGCTTAAAAAGTGGGATGCCGGAGAACTGAATTTTACCCCTACTTGTCCAAGAAATATATATAATATACAGATTAGAGCAATGGAAGAGTATCTGACAGTTCTTGAAACGAGAGCCATTATGGAAAAAATTGACTTAGACTAAAGAAAGAAGGGATATAAAATGAAAATTGGATTAAATGCAGGACATACACTTTCTGGAGCAGGAAGTGGAACAATTGGAGTTATTTCAGAGAGCACAGAAACAAGAAGAGTCTGTAACAGATTGACAGAGCTTCTTACAACAGCGGGGGTGCAGGTGGTACCATGCACAGTAGATTCCGCACCAACACAGGCAGCATATTTACAGAAAGTAGTAGCAATGGCAAATGCAACTGACCTTGATTATTTTATCAGTGTTCATTTCAACAATGATGCTGCAAGAGCAGGACACGGAGTAGAGGCGTATACATACGAGGGCAGACAGTATCCGGATGCTGTAGAGGTATGCGAACACATTGCAGCACTTGGATTTACTAACCGTGGAGTAAAAGCCGGAAGCGGATTATATGTTATCCGCAAAACAAAGGCAAAGGCAATGCTTATTGAGGTGTGTTTTGTGAATAATCCGGATGCAGCACTGTATGAACAGAAGTTTGAAGAGGTATGCAGAGCAATCGCATACGCTTTATCTGATTATGTAGCGGCTGAATCGAAGCCAGTTGCACCGGTGGAACTGCCGGAGAAGAAAAAGTATGTGAAAGTGCTGGTGGATAATTTGGCGGTCAGAAAAACATTAAGCTGGGATAGTAGTGCTGTTTCTGGAAGAGTGGCAAAGAATGAAGTCTTTACAATCGCAGAAGGACCTATTAAAGTAGGTGGCGGCAGCATGTATAAGCTTATTTCCGGGTTATACATTACTGCAGCAAGTAAGTATGTATCAGTCTATGAAAAGTAGAGAGTTGAACTCATCCGGAAGTGGCTGAATCAGCAGTAAAAATATTATAGCCGGCACAAAAAAGTGCCGGCTGTTTGAGAATCATACTTAGAGAGCAACATCCAAACATAGAAGTATTTGTTTATACATTATGATATTGTTATGCAAATATTCAATGTATGATTCAAAATGTTTCTTGCGAATAGGATAAATAGAAAGAAACGAAGTTGTTAAGTCGTATAGCTCACAGTTATATTTATAACTAGCTATAAAATGCTCATATTTCTGCATGAAGATTGTCACCTCCTCTACATTGTGATAATATATAAAATATCATATGGCATATCAAAATTTCTCCCCTATTTCGTCACAAAAAATAAAGAATTTTCCCCCATACGCAAAACCAAAAAGGGCATCCAGTTCGGGCAGCTTACCCGCTGCCCGTCACAGTACTGGGTCAGAATCGGCTGGCGGACGTTCGGACGGGAAAGGTAGCTGTTAAACATCTCATCGACGATATTGGAAATGTTGGAAAAGATGTTTCTGCCGTAGACAAATTTGTGGTCAAAGGCGGTGGAAGAGGTAATGGTAAAATCATAGCCTTTGTTCCGGTACCACTCCGTATATACACGGTTCAGGGTAAAGGACATAATGGCTAAAATATTTGCACGGAGAGCTGCATCTGGCCAGGTAGCATAGATTTCGCTGGAGGCAACATTTTTGATGTAATCCCGGTAGCGGACATAGTAGTCGTTGGCGGAAGAATCACTTGGCGGTCCGTCATGGACAATGACATATTCCGGGATGACAACACGGCTTAAGACAATTTCGCCGCTTTCATTCATCGGTTTGATTTCATCCTCTGGGATTTTCGGCGGAAAATTCCCATAGAGAGTGTTGGCAGTAATAACAATATTTCGTTCCGGGGGATTTTCCACGGTGGCAGTTTCCATCCGGACATTTTGGATGGAAGTTTTATCCGGCAGAACAGAGATACCGGAAATATTGATGGGACGGTAGCCGGACGCATTTACCTGAATGGTATATTCCGAGTAAGGCTGGAATTCAGAAGGCTCCATACTATATTCTAAGGGGGGAGCCGGCAGTTCAACTGCTGCAGTCTGACCGGAAATGTCAGTTGATAGTTCTTCAATGATTTCAGTAGGATTTCCCGTATAGGAAAGGCGGATGGAGGCATCTTTAATGGGAAAAAAGCCACGCTCTGTGGTGACATGAATCCGCAGTTGCCCCCTGTCCGTGGTTTTTTGCATATAAGAAAGGTTTGACATATGGAAACCTCATGATATTTATTCCATAAAGTATATGCCGGAAAGCGGGAAAACGTGTTATACTGTTGCATAATGAATGGAGAGAAAACATGACAAATTATAAAATGATAGTACAATATGATGGCAGCAGATACAGCGGATGGCAGGTGCAGGGAAATACAGGGCAGACCATTCAGGGAAAGCTGCAGTCGGTATTGGAGAAAATGACGGGGGAAGAAATAGAGATTCATGGTTCCGGAAGAACGGATGCAGGCGTGCACGCCATGGGACAGGTGGCAAATTTTAAACTTCAGAGTGCATATGAACCGGAAGAGATAAAGCGGTACTGCAACCAGTATCTGCCGGAGGATATTGTGGTATTGGAGGTATCCGAAGTACCGCTCCGGTTTCACAGCAGATTAAACGCTGTAAAAAAGACTTATTGTTATCGCATTTTCTTAGGAGAGAAGCCGGATGTATTCCGGAGAAAATATGTAACACCGGTGGCAGAAAACCTGGATATTAATAAAATGAAGGCAGCGGCTGAAGTGTTGCTTGGAACGCACGATTTTACTTCTTTTTGTGGCAACCGTCATTTCAAAAAATCAGCAGTGCGGACAATTTATGAGATTCAGATAGAAGAGAAAACGGATGAACTTGACATATATTTTACCGGAAATGGATTTTTACAGAATATGGTGCGTATCCTTACTGGAACACTGTTAGAAGTTGGAACGGGAAAGCAGGAAGTTTGTGAGATGAAAGAAATATTAGAGGGCAGAAACCGCAGTCTGGCAGGAACAATGGCAGCAGCAAAGGGACTGGTGCTTGTGAATGTAGAATACGAATAGATAAGGCAGAGAAAGCTTCATGGAGAAATGGATTGAAATCAGAAAAGGCGGCAATTTCATGGAAATGGCAAAGAAATATGGAATTGACCCGCTGATTGCCCGGATTATAAGAAACCGGGATATAACAGATGAAAAAGAAATTACAGAATATTTGTATGGTGGAAAAGAGGCATTACATAATCCCCATTTATTAAAGGATGCGGATAAAGCTGCAGAAATTATTGCAGAGGGCATTGCAGAGAAAAAGGCCATGCGTATCATTGGTGATTATGATATCGATGGTGTCAATGCGACTTATATTTTATTAGAGGGAATCCGCCGGTGCGGCGGCAATGTGGATGCTGCAATCCCGGACCGGATGAAGGATGGTTATGGAATCAATGAGCATTTAATCGAGCAGGCATTGTCCGATAGAAAAGAACTTTTGATTACCTGCGACAATGGAATTGCTGCAATCAACGAGATTAATTTTGCAAAGGAAAAAGGAATGACCGTTGTGGTAACGGACCATCATGAGATTCCTTATTGCAATACAGAGCAGGGAAAGGAATTTCTGCAGAGTAATGCGGATGCCATTGTAAATCCTAAACAGAAGGACTGCCTGTATCCATGCAAAGGAATCTGCGGAGCAGTAGTGGCATGGAAGCTGGTGCAGGTGCTTTATGAGAGAATGGATATTCCGGTGGAAGAAGCGGATATTTTTATTGAAAATGCAGGCTTTGCAACGGTGGGGGATGTCATGGATTTAACCGGAGAGAACCGCATTTTGGTAAAGCTTGGGTTAAAAGCGTTAGAGCATACGAAGAATCCCGGCATGAAAGCGTTGATTGCAAAAAACAAGCTATCCGACAAGCCGTTGAGTGCATATCATATCGGCTTTGTATTGGGACCATGTATCAATGCCAGCGGCAGACTGGATACGGCAAAACGTTCCCTGGAGCTGCTGCTTGAGCGGGATGAAGTAAAGGCTTCTGCACTGGCAGGCGAATTGGTGGAGCTTAACGAAAGCCGGAAATATATGACACAGCAGGAGACACAGAAGGCATTGGAACAGATTGAAAATGAAGGCCGGGAAAAAGATAAAGTATTAGTGGTTTACCTGCCGGAATGCCATGAGAGTCTTGCAGGAATCATTGCCGGAAGAATCCGGGAAGCCTATCAGAGACCGGTATTTGTACTGACCAGAGGAGAAGAAGGAGTCAAAGGCTCCGGTCGTTCCATCGAAGCCTATTCCATGTTTGATAAAATGACGGAAGTGGCGGAGCTGTTTACAAAATACGGCGGACATCCTATGGCAGCAGGACTTTCCATGCGGGAAGAAGATATTGATAAATTGCGGGAACAGCTTAATCAGAAGGCAGAACTTTCTGAAGAAGATATGGCAGAGGTGGTAAGGCTGGATGCGGTGCTTCCGATGTCCTATTTTACGGTAGATACCATCCGGCAGTTAAGTGTGCTGGAGCCTTGCGGAAAGTCCAATACCAGACCGGTATTTGCAGACCGTAATATTAAGATTACGAGAGCCGGTATAGTGGGCGTAAACCGGAATGTGTTAAAGCTTCATTTGTTGGATTCAAAGGGGAATCCGGTGGCAGGAGTCTATTTTGGAGAAGTGGAAAAATTTCTTACATTTCTCAGTGAAAAGTTTGGCAGTGAAGAAGTGGATGCAGCTATGCATGGAAAAGAAAACAGCATACAGTTTGCAGCCGTTTATGAGCCGGCAGTGGACACTTACAGTGGAAGAGAAAGTGTGCAGGCAATAATACGGCGTTTTAGGTAAAACTTTAGGGATTTAAGAAAAATTTAATAGAGTATTATGGTTTTTGCAGGACGCTTCGGTTGTAAAAAGTGCAGAATCATTGTAAAATATAAGGGATTTATAACATACAGGGGGTATATTATATGACGAAAGAGGAAGTATTTTCTTTCCCTTCCGCAGATGGACGAACCACAGTTCATGCAGTACGATGGACTCCGGAAGATGGAAAGTATCGTGCAATTTTACAGATAACACATGGTATGGTGGAATATATTGAGCGCTACCAGGCTTTTGCAGAATTTTTAAATGACAATGGTTTTCTGGTGGTAGGACATGACCATATCGGACACGGTGAATCCGTTGTATCTAAGGATGAATGGGGATATTTTGCAGAGCATCCCAGCGATACGGTGGTTGCCGATATGCATACACTCCGGGAGATAACACAGAAAGAGCATCCAGGTGTGCCATATTTTATGTTAGGACACAGCATGGGTTCGTATATGCTTCGGAAATATCTTGCGATACATGGAGAGGGGCTTACCGGTGCTATAATTATGGGAACCGGCTGTATTCCGGACAATACCACAAAGCTTGCCATGTTTATTGCAAAGCTGCAGGCAGCATTTTTCGGCTGGCATCACAGAAGTAAATTATTACAGAAATTATCTTATGATAAATATTATCATCAGTTTGACCTGACAGGAAAAGATGCTTCCAATAGCTGGCTGACCAAGGATGAAGAAATAGTAAAAACCTATTATGCAGACCCGAAATGTACGTTTGTATTTACGGTAAATGCTTATATGGGACTGTTTGAGGCAGTTCTTTTTGACAACCAGCAGGAAAATATTGAAGCAGTTCCAAAGAGTCTTCCGTTATTTTTTGTATCGGGAGCAATGGATCCGGTGGGCGGCTGTGGCTGCGGCGTAAAAAAGGTATATAATAAATTTGACGCAGCCGGCAAAGAAGATATTACCTGGAAATTATATGACAACGACCGTCACGAAATCTTAAATGAGACAGACCGTGATGTTGTATATCATGATATTCTGGCATGGATGAATGTTCACCTTGCCTGAAAAAGGAGGAAAAAATGAAGAAACATATCAAAAAAATAATGGGGATGGGATTGGCATGTATGCTGTTTCTTGGAGTGCCATTTCAGGCATCCGCAGCAGAAGTGACAGGAACACTGTCTACAGAGACATCATCGGAAAATGGTACTGCAGCAGGCGGAGAGAACAACGGTTCCGATGCAGCAGCCAATACAGATAATGGAGCAGCAGCCGGCACTCCGGAAAGTGGAGCAGCAGCCAGCACTCCGGAAAGTGGAGCAGCTGCAGATAATCCGGCAGCGGCAGAAGATAAGGCAGATGACAATGTCGTGATCAAAGAAAGCGATAAACCATATCTGGCACTGGGTGCTGATCTGTCTGAGGAGCAGAAGAATACAGTATTAAGTCTGATGGGCATTGATCCTGCACAGCTTGATAATTATGATGTAGTTACAGTAAACAATTCCGAAGAACACCAGTATCTGGATGCATATATTCCATCTTCACAGATTGGAAGTAAATCCTGGTCTTCTGTAGTAATCGTAAAGAAAGATAAAGGAAATGGAATCAATATTTCCACCAAGAATATTTCATACTGTACAGTTGGTATGTATAAGAATGCACTGGTAACAGCCGGAATTGAAGATGCGGACATAATTGTTGCAGGACCACAGAATATTTCCGGAACAGCAGCTCTGGTAGGTGTGTTTAAGGCATACCAGGAGATTACCGGAAAAGAACTTCCACAGGAAAATGTAGATACTGCATTAAATGAGCTGGTTTTAACCGGACAGTTAGAGAGCAGCACTGGTGCAGATGCAGAATCCGTAGAAGGACTGGTTGCATACTTAAAACAGCAGATGGCAGAAAACAATCTTACGGATGATGCAAGTATCCGTGATGCCATTGATGAAGCAGCAGATAAATTTGATGTTGCACTGACAGAAGAGCAGAAAGAGCAGTTATTAGACCTGTTAAAGAAGATTGGCAATCTGGATCTTGATGTAGACAGCCTTGTAAATCAGGCGAAATCCATTTATGACAAGATTGAAAACCTTGGTGCAGACGGCATCTTTGATAAGATAGGAAGCTTTTTCTCCAACCTGTTTTCCTCTATTGCAGATTTCTTTAAGAATCTGTTCAATTAAATAAGACAGGACAATTTTATAAAAGAGATTTCAGACAACTACCGGTTCACCCGGTAGTTGTTTTTTTTGAAAGATCAGGTGCCAAATGGAGAAATCAAATTTTGGATATGGCAAAATTGTACAAAAACATATCTATTTGTGACTTTGGAAGCAAATTAGAAGTTCTTAATGTACCTGCCATGATACAGCAACATTCTGACATGGATGTCAGAATGAGTCCTAAAGAGCCCGGATGGCTCGTTTAGGACGGTTGCGTGATATTTCTATATTTAATCAGGTACATTTAGAACATCTTATTTGCATACAGTGGAACAAATAGATATGCTTTTGACCAATTTGCCAAATAAAATATATGAGAAGCCCATTTCCTTCCTGATCAAACAAAATAGAAAACACATGTTTGCCAAAAAAATCTCCATGTGTTATACTAGCCGCAGGGCTTCTTTTGAAGCAGTTTTTAGAAAGAAAGGAATGGAACAATGGCGAAACAGGAAACATATGATGCAAGCAGTATTTCCGTACTGGAAGGACTGGAAGCTGTCCGGAAGAGACCGGGAATGTATATTGGAAGCGTCTCAAGAAAAGGATTGAACCATTTAATATATGAAATCGTGGATAACTCGGTAGATGAGCATCTTGCTGGTGTATGTGATACCATCCGTGTTACATTAGAGGCAGATGGCTCCTGTACCGTAGAAGATAACGGACGGGGAATTCCGGTGGGAATGCATAAGAAGGGCGTATCGGCAGCCCGTGTGGTATTTTCTACTCTGCATGCCGGCGGAAAGTTTGATAATGCAGCATATAAGACCAGCGGTGGTCTTCATGGAGTAGGTTCCTCCGTTGTAAATGCACTTTCTACTTATATGGATGTAGAAATAAGCAGAGATGGTTATGTGCATCATGACCGCTATGAGCGTGGCGTGCCAACGGTAGAGCTGGTAAACGGACTGCTGCCGACAATTGGAAAGACGAAAAAGACCGGAACAAAGATTAATTTCCTGCCGGATCCGGAAATCTTTGAAAAGACAAGATTTAAAGAGGATGAAGTAAAGAGCCGTCTCCATGAGACTGCATATTTAAATCCTGCTTTAACTATTATTTATGAAGATAGACGTGGGGAAGAAGTAGAACATATTGAATATCATGAGCCGGATGGAATCATTGGATTTGTAAAAGAGATGAATCAGAATAATGAATGTCTCCATGATGTCATTTATTATAAAGGAGAATCTGAGGGCATTTCTGTTGAAGTGGCATTCCAGTATACAACAGAATTCCATGAGAATGTGCTGGGCTTCTGTAATAATATTTACAATGCAGAGGGCGGAACCCATCTGACCGGTTTTAAGACAACCTTTACCCAGGTGATTAATTCCTATGCAAGAGAGCTTGGCATTTTAAAGGAAAAGGATGCAAACTTTACCGGAACAGACGTAAGAAATGGAATGACTGCCGTTATTTCTGTGAAACATCCGGACCCAAGATTTGAGGGGCAGACGAAAACCAAGCTTGATAACCAGGATGCGGCAAGAGCCACCGGAAAAGTAACCAATGATGAAATTCAGATGTACTTTGACCGTAACCTGGATACTTTAAAGGCAATTATCGGATGTGCAGAAAAAGCAGCAAAAATCCGTAAGACAGAAGAGAAAGCGAAAACCAATCTTTTAACCAAGCAGAAATTCTCCTTTGATTCCAATGGAAAACTGGCCAACTGCGAAAGCCGCGATGCCTCCAAATGTGAAATCTTTATCGTGGAGGGAGATTCTGCGGGTGGTTCTGCTAAGACTGCAAGAAACCGAATGTTCCAGGCAATTCTTCCGATTCGTGGAAAGATATTAAATGTAGAGAAAGCAAGTATTGATAAAGTATTGGCTAATGCAGAGATAAAAACCATGATTTATGCATTTGGCTGCGGATTTTCCGAAGGATATGGAAATGACTTTGATATCAGCAAGCTTCGTTATGATAAGATAATTATCATGGCAGATGCGGATGTGGATGGAGCACATATTTCAACGCTGCTTCTGACTTTGTTTTACCGGTTTATGCCGGAACTGATTTACGAAGGTCATGTCTATATTGCGATGCCGCCTTTGTATAAAGCGATGCCAACTAAGGGAGAAGAGGAATATCTTTATGATGATGCCGCCCTTGCCCGCTACCGTAAGACACACAAAGGCTCCTTTACACTGCAGCGTTACAAAGGTCTTGGAGAGATGGACGCACAGCAGCTTTGGGAGACAACCTTAAATCCGGAAACAAGGATGTTAAAACAGGTAGAAATCGAAGATGCCAGAATGGCATCGGATGTAACAGAGATGCTGATGGGAACGGATGTACCACCGCGTCGTAAATTCATCTATGATAATGCAAAGGACGCAGAACTTGACATATAAATTTCTATGAATCCGTAAGGAATTGCTGACAGCATATTTTTATGGATGTATGGGAAATGATAGAAGCAGAAAATCAGGAAGGAATTGGATAGATTATGGAAACGAAAGAGCAGATTATCCGCACCGAGTATTCGGAAGTAATGCAGAAATCTTATATCGATTATGCCATGAGTGTTATTATCGCAAGAGCACTGCCGGATGTCAGAGATGGCTTGAAGCCGGTACAGCGAAGAACACTCTATGATATGCACGAACTTGGCATCCGTTATGATAAACCTTACCGTAAATGTGCCCGTATCGTGGGAGATACCATGGGTAAATATCATCCGCACGGTGACAGCTCAATTTATGATGCACTGGTGGTAATGGCCCAGGAATTTAAGAAAGGCCTGCCACTGGTAGATGGCCATGGTAACTTTGGTTCCATCGAGGGAGATGGAGCGGCGGCGATGCGATATACCGAGGCTCGCCTGCAGAAGATTACCCAGGAAGCATACCTTGCGGATCTGGATAAAGATGTAGTAGATTTTGTGCCAAACTTTGACGAAACAGAAAAAGAGCCGGAAGTACTTCCAGTAAAGGTGCCGAACCTTTTGGTAAACGGAGCAGAGGGTATTGCCGTTGGTATGGCAACCAGCATTCCACCACATAATTTTGGCGAAGTCATTGATGGTGTCAAAGCATATATGAAGAATCCGGATATTACAACGGAAGAAATGATGAAATACATCAAGGGACCGGATTTCCCGACCGGTGGAATTGTGACCAACCAGGATGAACTGCTTTCCATTTATGAGACTGGAATCGGTAAGATTAAGGTTCGTGGAAAAGTAGAGATTGAAGCAGTAAAAGGCGGAAAAGAGCGCCTGATTATTACGGAAATTCCATACACCATGATTGGAGCCAATATTGGAAAATTCTTAAATGATGTCTACAGTCTGGTGGAGACTAAGAAGACGAATGATATTGTAGATATTTCCAACCAGTCATCCAAAGAGGGAATCCGCATTGTTATCGAACTTCGAAAAGGAGCAGATGCACAGAATCTTTGCAATCTCCTTTATAAGAAGACAAAATTAGAAGATACTTTTGGTGTCAATATGTTGGCAGTAGCAGACGGAAGACCGGAGACTCTGGGACTGGTTCCGATTATCCGTCACCATGTAAAGTTCCAGTATGAGCTTGCTACCAGAAAATATAAGACATTACTGGCAAAGGAACTGGATAAGAAAGAGATTCAGGAAGGTTTAATCCGTGCCTGCGATGTCATTGATTTAATTATTGAAATCTTAAGAGGAAGCCGTAATATCAAGGATGCGAAAAACTGCCTGATGAATGGTGTGACAGAGAATATTAAATTCAAAACGAAAGAATCCGAAAAGAAAGCTTCGAAGTTAAACTTTACAGAACGTCAGGCAACAGCAATTTTAGAGATGCGCCTCTATAAGCTGATTGGTCTGGAAGTGGAAGCATTGATGGATGAGCATAATACCACATTAAAGAATATCGCAGAATACGAAGATATTCTTACCAACCGCAGTACAATGGCGAAGGTAATTATGAAGGAATTAGATGGTCTTAAGAAAAACTATTCCAGAGAACGCCGTACCCATATCGACAATGTGGAAGCTGCCGTTTATGAAGAAAAGAAGATGGAAGAGATGGAAGTAGTCTTCTTGATGGATCGTTTTGGCTATGCGAAGACCATTGATGTGGCGGCTTATGAGCGTAACAAAGAAGCTGCAGATACAGAGAACCGTTATGTGATTCATTGTATGAATACCGGAAAAATCTGTATCTTTACAAATACCGGTCAGATGCATCTCCTGAAAGTGGTGGATCTGCCATTTGGAAAATTCCGTGATAAGGGACAGCCGATTGATAATGTAAGTAATTATGACAGTTCCAAGGAACAGCTGGTTTATATTACGGATCTGGCAACACTTTGCACACAGAAGCTTTTATTTGGAACGAAGACAGCCATGCTAAAGCAGGTAGACGGAAAAGAATTCGATGTGGCAAAACGTACTACGGCAGCCACCAAGCTTGCAGATGATGATGCAGTTATATTCGTAGCACCGGTAGAAGAAAATATGACGATTGTTATGCAGTCGGCAAAGGACATGTTCCTTAGGATTGCAGCAGATACGATTCCTGAGAAGAAGAAGGGAGCAATCGGAGTCTGCGGAATGAAGCTTGCAGCAGGGGATGAACTGACCAACATCTATGCACTGGGTGAGGAAGAACCGCCGGTGGTCGTGGTAAAAGATAAAGAAATTGCACTGAACCGGCTTCATATTGGAAACCGTGCAACCAAAGGAGTAAAGAAATAAATTGACATATCAGCAGGCACTTGCATTTGTAGAAGAAACAAAAAAATATGGCAGTATATTAGGTCTGGACAGTATCCGGGCACTGATGAAAGAATTGGGCGATGTGCAGGAAGACTTATCTATTATTCACATTGCAGGAACTAACGGAAAAGGTTCCGTTGGAGCAATGCTTCAGGCAGTATTGGAAGAAGCCGGCTTAAAGGTAGGCAGATATAGTTCCCCGGCAGTCTTTTTCTATCGGGAAATCTGGCAGATAAACGGAAAAGCAGTTTCCGAAGAAGCATACGCTGCCTTGATGGAAAAAGTAAAGACAGCCTGTCTTACACTGACAGAAAAAGGACTTCCGCATCCGACCTCCTTTGAGGTAGAGACTGCAGCAGCGTTTTTATATTTTAAAGAAGAAGCCTGTGATGTGGTGTTATTGGAAACCGGCATGGGGGGAAGAGAGGATGCGACCAATCTGATTACCCATCCCATTTGCAGTGTCATTACTTCTATCAGCATGGATCATATGCAGTTCCTGGGAAATACGTTATCAGAGATTGCATCTGCAAAGGCTGGAATCATAAAAGAGAACTGCCCGGTGGTATCTGCCTGGCAGGAAGATGCTGTGAAAGAGGTTCTTGTCAAGGAGGCAGAGCGGCTTAAAGCACAGCTGTACCAGCCGAAGAAGGATGCCATAAGAAATCTTTTGTATGATATGAATGGAATGCAGTTTGATTATGTAAGAGAAGATAATTCACAGTGGAAGATAAGACTCCCGTTGACCGGTGCCTATCAGGCAGCCAATGCAGCCTGTGCGCTTAAAGTAATAGAAGTATTGAAAGAGAAAACATTTCCGCAGCTTACCTTATCTGTGATACAAAATGGCTTTCAGAAGGTCTGCTGGAATGGGCGTTTTGAACGTGTTTTAGAGGAACCATTATGCATTCTGGATGGTGCCCATAATGAGGGCGCAGCACTGCAACTTGCAAAAACGCTGGAAAACTGTTTTACAAATCGTAAGATAACCTATATAATAGGGGTGCTTGCTGATAAGGCACATGAGAAGATTTTAAAGATAATGCGTCCTTATTCGGAAACTGTATATGCGGTAACGCCGCATAATGGCAGGGCACTTCCGGCAGAGAAGCTGGCGGAGGAAGCGAAGGCAGCAGGCTATCAAACAGTAATAACAGAACCTTTGATTGAAGATGCGGTAAGACATGCAATTGCTGAGAGCTCGGGAGAAGATGTGGTGCTGATATTTGGCTCCCTGTCATATCTTGCAGAGGCAAAGCAGGCTGTCATACAGTATCGGGAAGGACAGAAGAATGATAGATAAAGAGAAAGTGGAAGCAGGTGTACGACTGATATTAGAAGGCATTGGCGAAGATGTGAACCGGGAGGGATTACTTGAGACTCCGGATCGTATTGCACGGATGTATGAAGAAATCTTTGGCGGAATGGACATGGATGCCGCAGAGCCTTTAAAGAAAAGATTTCATGCCAGCAATAATGAGATGGTAGTAGAAAAGGACATTACTTTTTATTCTACCTGTGAGCATCATATGCTTCCATTTTATGGAAAAGCCCACGTTGCTTATATTCCAAATGGAGAAGTAGTCGGCATCAGCAAGCTGGCAAGAACCGTGGAAATCTATGCAAGACGGCTTCAGATTCAGGAGCAGCTTACGGCACAGGTGGCAGATGCACTGATGGAGCAGTTAAAGCCGAAGGGTGTCATGGTTATGATGGAAGCAGAGCATATGTGTATGACGATGCGTGGTATTAAGAAGCCGGGCAGCAGGACGGTTACTTATGTGACCCGTGGTATCTTTAATGAGGATGAGCGTCTGGTAAATAAATTTTTCCAGATGGTGCGTTAGATATGGTGATGAAATGGAATATGTAGCGAGACTTTTGCATCAGGAGCAATACCGGAAAACCGTAAAGAAAATTGCCCGTCTGGAAGCGGACAGAATCTATTGCAGACATAATATGGAACATTTTATGGATGTGGCACGTCTGGCACAGATTCGCAATTTAAAGGAGCAGCTTGGTTTGGATGAAGAGATGATATATCTTTATGCCCTGCTTCATGATATTGGTCGTATGAAAGAATATGAACAGGGAATCTCTCATGCAGCGGCATCTGCCGAATTTGCAGGAGAGATTTTTGCGACTATAGGCTATCCGAAGGAAAAAGGAGATATCATCTGCCAGGCAATTCTGGCTCACCGCAGGGAGACCTGCGGTGAGCTGCACGGGGAGAAATTATGGCAGACAGCATTTACACGACTTATGAAATGGGCGGATAAGGCATCCCGTATGTGCTTTGCCTGTGAAGCAGCAGACAGCTGCAAGTGGAGTGAAGAAGAGAAAAATAAACCGGAGCCCTGGTTTTAAGATGCCAGACATCCGTAAGAAGCTGCCGGTAGCAGGTTCTACAGGCAGCATAAAAGGAGAAGAAAAATGAGAATAGGCAATCGGACATTTGACACAGCAAATCATACTTATGTAATGGGAATCTTAAATGTAACACCGGATTCTTTTTCGGATGGGGGAAGTTATAACCAGTTAGACCTTGCATTAAAGCATGTAGAAGAAATGATGGCACAGGGGGCAGATATCATCGATGTGGGTGGAGAATCTACAAGACCGGGTTATACAAAGATTTCTGATGAAGAAGAAATTGAGCGTACTGTTCCGGTGGTAGAAGCAATTGTAAGCCGTTTTGATGTGCCGGTTTCCGTAGATACCTATAAAAGTAAGGTGGCAGAGGCTAACCTTGCGGCAGGAGCACATCTTTTAAATGACATCTGGGGATTGAAAGCAGATGATAAAATGTCTGGCGTGATTGCAAAATATGATGCTGCATGCTGTCTGATGCACAACCGCAACGAAGCAGATTATAAGAACTTTATGGAAGATATGAAAAATGATTTACGGGAAACATTACGTCTTGCAAAGGAAGCGGGGATTCGTGAAGATGGTATTATGACAGACCCGGGTGTAGGATTTGGCAAGACTTATGAGAATAATTTAGAAGCTATCCGATGCGTGGGAGAACTGAATGAACTGGGCTATCCGGTGCTGCTTGGCACATCCCGGAAGTCGGTAATCGGTCTGACGCTGGATGTTCCGGCAAAGGAACGTGATACAGCCACAGCAGTAACCAGTGCTTATGCCGTATGGGCACATTGCGGATTTGTCCGCGTACACAATGTGCGTGCCAATGCAGAGGCAATTAAGATGGCAGAAGCAATCAGGGATGGAGGATTACATGGATAAGATTATCATAGAAAATCTTGAACTATTTGCAAATCATGGAGTGTTTCCGGAGGAGACAAAGCTTGGACAGAAGTTTCTAATCAATATGGAACTTTATTTACCAACCAGAAAAGCCGGATATTCGGATGATTTGACAGAATCGGTAAATTATGGAGAAGTCAGCCATTTTGTAACAGAATTTCTGACGACACATACCTATAAGCTGATTGAAGCTGCAGCAGAGCAGACAGCACGGGCAGTGTTATTGCATTTTCCATTGATTCAGAAATTAAAATTTTCCATACATAAACCATGGGCACCGGTGGGACTGCCTTTATCAGATGTGGCAGTGGAAATAGAACGGGGCTGGCATAAGGTATATCTTGCCTTTGGTTCCAATATGGGCGACCGGAGAAAATATATTGAAGATGCCGTTGAAGAACTGCGGAACTTAGAAGACTGCAAGGTAGGAAAGGTATCTGATATCCTCGAGACAGAACCTTATGGCGGCGTGGCAGAAGGCGCATTTTTTAATGGATGTCTGGAACTTCGAACCCTGTATACACCGGAAGAATTATTGGAGAAGCTTCATGCTATAGAAGCTCATGGCAACCGGGAGCGTAAGATGCGCTGGGGCTCAAGAACGATAGACCTTGATATTTTATTTTATGATGATGAAGTGATATCTACCCCGGAACTTACGATTCCGCATATTGATATGGCAAACCGCCTGTTTGTGTTAGAACCGTTGTGTGAAATCGCACCATATCTCTGGCATCCGGTGTTAAAAAAGACGGTGCTTCAGATGAAACAGGAACTGAAGGGCAGAAAAGACATTGTTTTATTTGATTTGGATGGAACCATTACCAATTCCAAGGAAGGAATAACAAAGTGTGCCCAGTATGCCCTAAAGGCATATGGTATTGACGAACCGGATGCAGATAAGCTTGAATTCTTTATCGGACCGCCACTTAAAAATACTTTTATGGAACATTATGGCATGGATGAAGAGACCGCAGTAGCGGCAGTAGCCAAGTACCGGGAACGCTATCATCCAACCGGTATCTTTGAATGCAGCCTTTTTGATGGTGTTGAGGATGCTTTGAAATCTCTCAAGCGAAAAGGCTATCGTATCGGACTGGCATCCAGCAAGCCGGAAGAATCCTGCCGGCGTATTTTGGAGCATTTCCACATCCTCTCCTATTTTGATGAAGTGGTGGGAGCCACAATGGATGGCAGAATAGACAGCAAATATGAGGTGTTGCAGGAAACGATAAAGCGGATGCATATTTATGATACTACCGAGGCAGTATTGATTGGAGATACCAGATTTGATGTATCAGGAGCCAAAGAAGCACATATGGACTGCATCGGCATCACTTATGGATTCGGAACGAAAGAAGAGTTGCAGGAGGCTGGTGCAAAAGCAATCTGTGACAGTATTGAGGAGGCGGCAGAATATATTGAAAGATTATAAGCTACTTCGCATCTGGGAAGTGATTTATCCCATTGGTATTTATTTTGTAGTAACCAACGTTGTGATGTTTGTGTTAAATATCATCCATGCAATGACCAATGAAAATTATATGATTTATCAGATTATTGCAACGGTGATAGCATTTCCCTTTATCTATGCTTTCTATCGGAAAGAGGATGGCGGGAAAATGGCAAATCTGCTACGAACCTTTTTATTTGCAGCAGCTGCAGGCTTATTTGGTGTAGTGTTAAATAATCTTATCGGATATACCGGCTTAAAAGAAACATCGCAGAGCTATCAGGAAGTAAGTGCTGCATTTTACGGCAGCAGCCTGGCATTGGAAATACTTGGAACCTGTATCATAATTCCGTTCTTAGAGGAACTTCTTTACCGCGGCATCGTTTACCAGCGTTTGAAAGCGTTTTTGGGAGTGAAGACGGCAATTGTATTATCGGCAGTATTATTTGGAGCCATGCATTTTAATCTGGTGCAGTTCCTATATGCCACAGCGGTAGGACTCTTGCTGGCAGTCATCATGGAACAGGAAGGGCTTGGCGCAGCCATGGCAGCCCATATGGTAACGAATCTGGTATCGGTACTTCGAAGTGAGACAAAGCTGTTTCATTTCATGGATGCATCCATGACGGGAAGTGTCATATGCACCGTGGTGGAGAGCGTGCTGATTGTGGTGTTATTGCTGCTGGCATTCCAGGGCGAAAAAGAGAAGTAAAGGTAAAAATTATGCATGTGTTTAATAATATGGCAGGATCCACAGGGACTGGATATTCGTTAAAAGGAAAACGATTAGAGTTAGGCATGGGTGGTAAATGGTATAAAGCAGATTACTTAGGGTATGAGGGTGCAGTGGAATATGCAGTATCAAAAATATTGAAATATTCAAATATTAAGGATTATGTGTCATATCAGTTAGAAATTATTAATTATAATGGAGATACTTTTAATGGTTGTGTATCCATTGATTTTTTGCAATCAGGACAGCAATTGGTTACTGCAGAAAATTTATATGAGATGAAGTATAAAAAGTCTGTAGAAGAAAGATTGGAAGCATTGCCTTTGCAAAATAGAATAGAAAAATTTGTGGATGATGTAAAAAGTATTACAAGATTGAATGATTTTGGAAAGTATTTAACTTTTTTATTGGAATTAAATACTTATACATTAAATGTGGACCGAAATTTTTTCGATATTTCGTTAATTCGGAAAGAGGATGGATGTTATTTATATTGCCCGATATTTAATAACGAAACAGCATATCTTTCGGATACGCAAAACAAATATCCATTAGAAAAGAATATTAATACACTTATAGCCGAGGTACGTGAAACTTCGCGTTTTCAAAATTTGAATATAGCGGTAGCCTGTTGTCAGAAATTGTATGGTACACAATTTAAGGTAGGTCAATATGAAATGTCGGAAGAGATATTAGAGATAAAAGAAATGTATGGGAATAAAATCTATTCAAGAATATGTGAAATAGATGAACATCAGAAAATAATACATCCAGAGTTTTGCTGGGATGATGTCAGAACAGAATGTTTTTAATGGTAAGGTATAAAAGGTAGATATGTGAGTGCAACTAATTTTAGTCGCATCTGCTGTGAGCAGGGAGTATAATATAAAAAGAGAAGTAATTTATGAGCAGAAAGGACAAATTATTAGAGAAACTTTTGCAGAAACTAAAAGACTTTACATTTGATGAAATGGTATCAAAGGATGGCATATTATGAGTGACTTACTATCATACAAAAATTATAATGGTACAGTAGAGTTTTCGAAAGAAGATAATTGTTTATTTGGTAAAGTAATCGGTATTAAATCGCTGATTTCCTATGAAGGGGCATCCGTAAAGGAATTAGAGCAGGATTTCCATAATGCAGTGGATGAATATCTTGAGGATTGTAAGGAGAGAAATATTGAGCCAGAGCAACCTTATAAGGGGACTTTTAATGTAAGAATTAGTCCGGAATTGCATAGAACTATTGCAATCTATGCTATGGAGCATGGAAAAAGTTTAAATGCTGCGGTGGAAGAGGCAATCGACAATATGGTTAAGCTGTAGTGTTTGTTATATTATAATTGACAAAAAAAGAAAAGCTGATGGGAGGAATCATTATGAAGAAAAGATTAGCGATGATTGTAACAATGTTGATGGTAACAGTAAGTATGGCAGCCTGCGGCGGGAAAAAAGATACTACCGCTGATAAGGAATCTGTTATAAATACAGAAGCTACCGAAGGGGTGGCAGAGACAGAAGAGCCGGAAACGGAAGAATTGGAAGCAGCTACAGAGACAGAAGAGCCGGAAACAGAGGCAGTTGCAGAGCAGGAGACCACTGGAAAACTGGAGAGCAATACTTCCAGTGCAGAGAATACTGCAGCACAGCCATCTGACAATAATACAAGCAAATCAAATAAGAGCAACAGCAATTCCGGCAATAAGGCAAGTGCAGGTAGCACTGCATCAGCCGGAACAACTACCAGTAATTCCAGTGGAACAACTGGAAGCAGCAATAGCAACACCAATGCTTCTAACAATAATGCAGCTCCGGCGCATGAACATAAGTGGGTGCTGCATGAGGGCAGCGGTCATTATGAGACACAGGTTGTTAAAGAAGCCTGGGACGAGCCAGTATATGAAATGCGTGAGATTACACGCTGCAGCACTTGTAATGCTGATATAAGCAGTTGGTCAGAGGAACAAATTGGAGACCACATTGAAGCACATATACTTGCTGGAGAAGATAAAGGCGGATATTATAGCACCGGAGAAAGAGTGCAGACCGGAACAAAGCACCATGACGCAGAAACCAAGCAGGTATGGGTGCAGGATGTGGCACCTTATGCACAGTGCAGTGGATGTGGAGAAATCGGACCGGTAGGTTCCGGCATATCCATTAATTAATGGAATAGATTCTATATAAAGATGGTAAGAGAAGGATTCAAGGTGATTTTACTTTGAGTCCTTTTTTTATAGATATTTGTACCGGAATCCGGTACGTATAGCTTAGCGGAAGGGAGGATAGAAAACAAAATATAAAGGTAACTGGGAACTGATAATGATATCGGTTCTTTTTTTGTGCGTGTAATGAGGAAAAGTCTGTACTTGTACAGGACTTTGACGAATACCGTAACATCTTGTGAAAAGTATTTTCACAAGGATATGCTTTCTTTTAGCAAATGGAAGGAGGAAAACGGAAAGTATGAAGAAATTTAGCGTAAAACAGAAGTTAAAAGCGTCCATAGCTGTAGCATTATGTGTCTGTATGGCAGCCAGTCCGCTGACTGCTTTTGCGGAAAGTTTACCGGAGCAGGAAGAATCGATTCTTTCAGATAACTTTGATGAACTGGTACGCAAGGCGGAAGAAGAAAACAAAGAGCATGAAGCGGAGCAGATTGCTCTTAACAGTGCCGATGAGGGATTGGTAGTTAAAACTTATGCCTCTGGAAACTATGATTTTAATGTAGATTTAACCGTAGGAAAGACGATTAATTACAATGGCTATCAGACACACCAGTATAGTCTTTCGGATGGAACTGTAGTTTATTGTCTGGAACCAAGTAAAGCAAATCCGAGCAATGGACAATATACCGCTTCGGTATCCAATGATGCATTGCTTTCAGCAGTAGCCTACTATGGATATGGTGGACCGGGATATGAAAGTGATAAGGGTATGTATAACATGATGCAGGAGAATGTTCGTCCTTATGCTTATGTAATTACTCATATGGCTTTATCCTGGGTGTATGATGGCTGTAGTGATGATTCTGATGCCTTTAAGGGGAATGCAGCTACTGCAGATGGTATTAAAAACATGGTAAATCTTATGGATATTGATGCTTATTTGCCTTTTCATCGAAATACAGATATATAATAAGGGCTGTTAGGGGCACTTGGAATTTCGTTTGATATACTGGCAACGCTGGCACAGGGATGTGCCGGCGAGGTGCATATGAACATGGATGTGAATTTGCACCGGTTGCCGGATAGGTAAAAAAGTATATCGAAATTCCCAGTGCCCCTTACAGTCCTTATGTAATATCCGTATTCGATGAAAAGGCAGATACACTCAAAACCTTCCTAAGAAATTCCAGAATAACATAGAAACAATTCAGACACAATTTAAAATAACAGGCAAATTTAAAAGGCTTATGAAAAAATATTTTCAACAAAAAACACGTTGAATTGTTTTGATAAGCCTTTTTTATATGCAAAAAAATGATAAATATAAATACAATAAAAGAATATAAAATGAATTGTCTAATAATCAGACAATAGCAAGAAAAAAACTATTGCAAAGTATATTATGCCGGGTGTAAACTTAGTTCAGAAAATAAAAGCACTTTAAAGCAGCAGAGTGCAGGTAACAAAGTAAGACAGAAAATAAAGAGAAAGCAGAAAGGGAACGATTATGACAGAACAGTGGAATGAAAGTACAGCAGTAGCACAGGGTATGTATAATCCGAATTTTGAACATGATAACTGCGGTATCGGAGCTGTGGTAAACATCAAAGGTATCAAATCCCATGCGACGGTAGAAAATGCTTTAAAAATCGTAGAGAACTTAAAGCACAGAGCTGGTAAGGATGCAGAAGGAAAAACCGGTGACGGTGTTGGTATTCTGCTTCAGGTATCACACAAATTTTTCTCCAAAGTAGCAAAGGAATCAGGAATTGAACTTGGTGGAGAAAGAGATTACGGTGTCGGAATGTTTTTCTTCCCACAGGATGAGCTGAAACGGAATCAGGCAAAGAAAATGTTTGAGGTTATCGTGGAAAAGGAAGGAATGAAATTCTTAGGATGGAGAAAAGTTCCGACTGACCCGGATAAACTGGGACAGAAAGCAGTAGACTGTATGCCATATATCATGCAGGGATTTGTAAGACGTCCAGCTGAAGTAGCCAGGGGACTTGATTTTGACCGCCGGCTGTATGTGGCAAGACGGGTATTCGAGCAGTCCAATGATGACACTTATGTAGTATCCCTTTCCAGCCGAACCATCGTATATAAGGGAATGTTTTTAGTAGACCAGCTGCGTCAGTTCTTTGCAGACCTTCAGGATAAAGATTATGAATCTGCAATCGCAACCGTACACTCCAGATTCTCAACCAACACCAATCCAAGCTGGGAGAGAGCACATCCGAACCGTTTCATCGTACATAACGGAGAGATTAATACCATCAAAGGTAATGCAGATAAGATGCTTGCCCGTGAAGAGACCATGGAGTCCGAAGAACTGAAAGGGGAACTGCAGAAAGTCCTTCCGGTTATTAATTCCGAAGGTTCTGACTCAGCAATGTTAGATAATACCTTAGAGTTCTTAGTAATGAGTGGAATGGATTTACCACTGGCAGTTATGATTATGATTCCGGAGCCATGGGCAAATAACAATACCATGTCCCAGAAGAAGAAAGACTTCTATCAGTACTATGCAACCATGATGGAGCCGTGGGATGGACCAGCCTCCATTCTTTTCTCAGATGGAGATGTCATGGGAGCCGTTCTTGACCGTAATGGATTAAGACCTTCCAGATATTATATTACCGATGATGACCAGCTGATTCTTTCTTCCGAGGTTGGAGTGCTTGATATTGATCCGACCAAGATTGTTGTAAAAGAAAGACTTCGTCCGGGTAAAATGCTCTTAGTAGATACCATCCAGGGAAGAGTCATCAATGATGATGAATTAAAAGAGTATTACGCAAGCAAACAGCCTTATGGTGAATGGCTTGACCGTAACCTGATTAAACTGGAGGATTTAAAGATTCCAAATCAGCGTGTTCCGGAATATACCAAAGAAGAGCGTCAGAGAATGCAGAAAGCATTCGGTTATACTTACGAATCACTACGTGAAGCAATCCTTCCGATGGCATTAAACGGAGGAGAAGGAACTTCTGCAATGGGTATTGATACTCCGCTGGCAGCACTGGCAGGAGACCATCAGCCACTGTTTAATTATTTCAAACAGTTATTTGCACAGGTAACAAACCCGCCAATTGATTCCATTCGTGAGAAAGTGGTTACATCCACTACCGTATATATCGGAGAAGATGGTAACCTGCTGGAAGAAAAGGCGATTAACTGTCAGGTATTAAAGGTAGATAACCCGATTCTTACCAACACAGATTTGATGAAAATTAAAAATATGAAAGTAGAAGGATTCAAGGTTGTGGTTCTTCCTACTACATATTATAAGAATACAAGCCTGGAAAAAGCATTGGATCATCTGTTTGTAGAAGCAGACCGTGCATACCGTGACGGTGCAAATATCCTGATTCTTTCCGACCGTGGCATTGATGAGAACCATGTGGCAATCCCATCCCTTCTGGCAGTATCCGGTTTGCAGCAGCATCTGGTAAAGACCAAGAAGAGAACTGCAGTTGCCATGATTCTGGAATCCGGTGAACCAAGAGAAGTACATCATTTTGCAACATTGCTTGGTTATGGTGCCTGTGCAATCAACCCATATCTGGCACAGGATACCGTAAAGCAGTTAGTAGACGAGCATATGTTAGACAAGGATTACTATGCAGCAATCCATGATTACAATCAGGCAATTATCAGTGGTATCGTAAAAATTGCTTCCAAAATGGGTATTTCAACCATTCAGTCTTATCAGGGTTCTAAGATTTTTGAGGCAATTGGTATTGACTCCGCAGTAATTGATAAATATTTCACAAATACCGTAAGCCGTATCGGTGGAATTACACTGGAAGACATTGCAAAAGATGTAGATACTCTGCATTCTGCAGCCTATGATCCATTGGGATTAGAGACAGACCTTACTTTAGACAGCAAGGGACGTCACAAGATGAGAAGTGGCGCAGACAGCCATCTTTACAATCCGGCAACCATCCATCTTCTGCAGGAATCAACCAAACGTGGAGATTACAACCTTTTCAAACAGTACACAGATCTTGTGAACAGCGAAGAGCGTGATGCAAATATTCGTGGACTGATGGATTTCAATTTCCCGAAAAAAGGTGTTCCGATTGAAGAAGTAGAAAGCGTAGATTCTATTGTAACAAGATTTAAAACAGGTGCGATGTCCTATGGTTCTATTTCCAAGGAAGCCCATGAAACACTGGCAATTGCCATGAACCATTTACATGGTAAATCCAATACCGGTGAGGGTGGAGAAGATCCGGACCGTATCGCAAGTAAACATACAAGCTTAGACAGATGTTCTGCAATCAAGCAGGTAGCGTCCGGCCGGTTTGGTGTAACCAGCCGTTACTTAGTCAGTGCAGAAGAGATTCAGATTAAGATGGCACAGGGTGCAAAACCTGGTGAAGGTGGACACCTTCCGGGCAAGAAAGTATATCCATGGATTGCAAAGACAAGACTTTCCACACCGGGTGTATCCTTGATTTCGCCGCCACCTCATCATGATATCTACTCCATCGAGGATTTGGAGCAGTTGATTTATGATTTGAAGAATGCCAACCGTGATGCAAGAATTTCCGTAAAACTGGTATCAGAAGCAGGTGTGGGTACAGTCGCAGCCGGTGTTGCCAAAGCAGGAGCGCAGGTAGTATTGATTTCCGGATATGACGGTGGTACCGGTGCAGCACCAAGCAGTTCTATCCATAACGCAGGACTTCCTTGGGAGCTTGGTCTTGCCGAGACACACCAGACTCTGATTATGAATGGACTTCGTAATAAGGTAAGAATCGAGACAGATGGTAAGCTGATGAGCGGTCGTGATGTAGCAATTGCTGCATTGCTTGGAGCAGAAGAGTACGGATTTGCAACTGCACCGCTGGTAACCATGGGATGCGTGATGATGCGTGTATGTAATCTGGATACCTGCCCTGCCGGAATCGCAACACAGAATCCGGAGCTTCGGAAACGTTTCGCGGGAAAACCGGAATATGTAGAAAACTTCATGCGGTTTATTGCAGAAGAATTAAGAGAAATCATGGCGAAGTTAGGCTGCCGTACCATTGATGAAATGGTAGGAAGAAGTGACCTTCTCCGGGTAAGAGAGGATTTGACAGACCGGGAAAAAGAAATCGACCTTTCCAAGATTTTGAATAACCCGTTTGCAGGACCAAAGGAGAAAGTTACATTTGATCCAAAACATGTATACGATTTCGAACTGGAGAAGACCAAGGACGAAACTGTACTGTTAAAACAGCTTTCTTCTGCACTGGATAAGAAACAGAAGAGAAGCATTGATGTAGAAGTAAGCAATACAGACCGTTCCTTTGGTACCATCTTTGGTTCCGAGATTACAAAGAAATATGATGATACTTTAGAGGAAGATACCTTTATCGTAAAATGTACCGGTGCCGGCGGACAGAGCTTTGGCGCATTCATTCCAAAGGGACTTACCTTAGAGCTGGTAGGAGATTCCAACGATTACTTCGGAAAAGGACTTTCCGGTGGGAAACTGGTTGTCTACGCTCCGGCAGGTGTGAAATATAAGAAGGATGAGAATATCATCATCGGTAACGTAGCACTTTACGGTGCAACCAGTGGTAAGGCATTTATCAGTGGTGTAGCAGGAGAACGTTTCTGTGTACGAAATTCCGGAGCTTCTGCAGTAGTAGAAGGTGTCGGTGACCATGGATGTGAATACATGACCGGTGGCCGTGTGGTTATCCTTGGTAAGACTGGTAAAAACTTTGCAGCCGGAATGAGTGGTGGTATCGCTTATGTATTAGATGAGGACAACGACCTTTATACCAGAATCAATAAGGAAATGGTATTCTCAGAAGAAGTCGGAAACAAATATGATGTTATGGAATTAAAAGATATGATTAAAGAACACGTAGCTTTGACCAATTCTGAAAAGGGAAAAGAAATCTTAGATAACTTCAGTGAGTATCTGCCGAAGTTCAAGAAAGTAATTCCATACGATTATAACCGTATGTTAATGGCAATTGTTCAGATGGAAGAAAAAGGATTGTCTTCCGAACAGGCACAGATTGAAGCATTTTATGCGAATACAAGAAATTAAGGAGGGGACGCAAAATGGGAAAACCAACAGGATTTATGGAATATGACAGAGAGAATGCAGCAGCGGTTGCACCAAAGGAGCGTATCAAGAACTTTAACGAGTTCCATACCCCTCTCTCAAAAGAGAAACAAAGAGTACAGGCAGCACGTTGTATGAACTGCGGCGTGCCGTTCTGCCAGGCTGGTATGAATATTATGGGAATGACCAGCGGATGTCCGCTGCATAATCTGGTACCGGAGTGGAATGACCTTTTGTATACCAACAACTGGGAGCAGGCATATAACCGTCTGACCAAGACCAACAACTTCCCGGAATTTACTTCAAGAGTATGTCCGGCACTTTGTGAAGCTGCCTGCACCTGTGGACACTGGGAAGACCCGGTAACCTGTAAGGCAAATGAGCATGGAATCATTGAAAATGCCTATGAAAAAGGATATGCTGTAGCAAAACCTCCTAGAGTACGTACCGGCAAGAAAGTTGCAATCATCGGTTCCGGTCCTGCCGGACTTGCAGCAGCAGACCAGTTAAATAAAAGAGGACATTCCGTTACCGTATTTGAAAGAGATGATCGTGTCGGTGGACTTTTGATGTATGGAATCCCGAATATGAAGCTGGAAAAATGGGTTATTGACCGTAAGATTAATATAATGAAAGAAGAGGGCGTCGAGTTTATTACCAATGCCAATGTCGGAAAAGACATCAAGCCGGCAAAACTCTTAAAAGAATATGACCGTGTCATCTTAGCCTGTGGAGCAAAGAATCCAAGAGACATCAAAGCTCCGGGCAGAGATGCAGAAGGCATTTACTTTGCAGTAGATTTCTTAAAGGCAACTACCAAGAGCCTTTTAGATTCCGAACTTAAGGATAATAAATATATTTCTGCAAAAGGAAAGAAAGTAGTTATCATCGGTGGCGGAGATACCGGAAATGACTGTGTCGGAACTTCTATCCGTCACGGTGCAGCCAGTGTCATCCAGCTTGAAATGATGCCAAAGGCACCGGATGAGAGAGCAGAAAACAATCCATGGCCAGAGTGGCCGAGAGTCTGCAAGACAGACTACGGTCAGGAAGAAGCAATTGCCATGTTCGGCTCCGACCCTCGTATTTACCAGACAACCGTAAAAGAGTTCTTAAAAGACAAGAACGGTAAGCTCTGCGGATTAAAAACCGTAAAATTAGAGGGCAAAAAGGATGAAAAGACCGGACGGATGCAGATGGTGGAAGTACCGGGCTCCGAAAGCAAGTTAGATTGTGATCTGGTTCTGATTGCAGCAGGCTTCCTTGGAACAGAAGATTACATTGCCAAAGCGTTCGGCGTAGACTTAAATGCCAGAACCAATGTGGCAACAGAAGCCGGTCATTACAAGACCAACGCGGAAAATGTCTTTACCGCAGGAGATATGCATCGTGGACAGTCTCTTGTAGTATGGGCAATCCGTGAAGGTAGAGAAGCAGCCCGTGATGTAGACGAAAGTCTGATGGGATATTCTTATCTTTCGGTACAGTAATGAAAATTACAATATAATGATAGAAGAAAGTCGTCTGACTATGGTGACGCCGGAAGGTGAGCTGTGGCAGGCGGCTTTTTTGAATTTACGTTAGCAGCGAGAGAAAATCACAAAGAGTGTTTCCCGTAGTTGACATATCTTGTATCCGGGGCATAAAATAATCCTTGTGACAAAAAGAACGAGAAGAAGAAACAGCGAAAGGACATAAAGAGAATGAGCAGGAAAGCAGTATTTTTTGATATTGACGGAACATTGTGGGACGAACATTTTTTGATACCGGAGAGCACAAAGGAAGCAATCCGGAAGCTGCGGGAAAATGGACATCTGGCATTTCTCTGCAGCGGAAGAACCAGAGCATTTATTCAGGATGAAAGACTGCTGGCACTGGGATTCGACGGAATTGTGGCAGGCTGCGGTACCTGGATAGAGATGGATGGAAAAACACTTTTTTATAAAAAATTAGAACAGGAATTGATAGAGGATACCATACATATATTAAAAGAGTATGGAATTCCTACGGTATATGAGGGAAGCCAGAATTTGTATATGGATCTGGAAGAATTTGAAGAAGACCCTTATGGCTTGAGACTAAAAGAGACATTGGGAGAGGATTTGCTGCCGGTAACGGGAAATGAAGCAATTATGGAAATCAGTAAGTTTTCCTGCTCCACACCGGATGATGCTTATCTTAAGGTACTTTCCCATCTGGAAGAGAATTTCACACCGCTGGTGCATGATGCGGCATGCGCAGAGTTTGTTCCAAAAGGATTTTCCAAAGCGTCCGGCATCGAAAAAACCTGTGAGCTTCTTGGTATTGAGAAAGAAGATACCTATGCATTTGGAGACAGTATCAATGATGTGGAAATGTTAAAGCATGTGCAGCATGGAATTGCCATGGGAAATGGTACCAAAGCAGCAAAAGAAGCAGCGGATTATATCACAGCACCATTGCACGAAGACGGCATTTATAAGGGATTGGAGCATTTTGGACTGATTTCATAAACAAATCTAAAAAAAGTATTAAATCGTTACAAATTGCAGAAAGTGAGAAAACGAGAGAAAAAACGAGATATTAAGAGTAAATATAAGGAAACAAGAGAAAAATAAAAAATGGTCAGGCTTGCGAAAAAGAGACGCAGAAACTATTATATGACTATCGGTTAGCACTCGGCTTGAATGAGTGCTAATAAAAAAGAAAGAAAACAAAGAGACCGAATCAAGGAGGCAATGAATCATGAAATTAGTACCATTATCAGACAGAGTTGTATTAAAACAGTTAAAAGCAGAGGAAAAAACCAAATCCGGAATTATCTTAGCAAGTGCTGCACAGGAGAAACCACAGGAAGCAGAAGTAATCGCAGTTGGTCCTGGCGGAGTGGTAGATGGCAAAGAAGTTACCATGCAGGTAAAAGAAGGACAGAAGGTTATTTATTCTAAATATGCCGGAACAGAAGTAAAACTGGATGGCGAAGAATATATCATCGTAAAGCAGAATGATATTCTTGCAGTAGTAGAATAATCGAATTGATAATTGGTAAATAAAACAAATAATAAAATAGGAAAATAGAAGAAAGAGGTAAGAAATTATGGCAAAGGAAATCAAATATGGAACAGAAGCCAGAACAGCATTAGAGGCTGGAGTTGATAAACTGGCAAATACAGTCAGAGTAACAATCGGACCAAAAGGAAGAAACGTTGTACTGGATAAATCATATGGAGCTCCATTAATCACAAACGATGGTGTTACCATTGCAAAAGAAATCGAATTGGAAGATGCATTCGAAAATATGGGCGCACAGCTTGTAAAAGAAGTAGCAACCAAGACCAATGACGTCGCCGGTGATGGTACTACAACAGCAACTGTTCTTGCACAAGCAATGATTCAGGAAGGAATGAAGAACTTAGAGGCTGGTGCAAACCCAATCGTTTTAAGACGTGGTATGAAGAAAGCAACTGAAAAAGCAGTTGAAACAATCGCAGCAATGTCTTCTAAAGTAACCGGAAAAGACCAGATTGCAAAAGTTGCATCTATTTCCGCAGGTGATGAAAGCGTTGGCAACATGGTAGCAGACGCAATGGAAAAAGTTTCCAATGATGGTGTTATTACCATTGAAGAGAGCAAGACCATGCAGACAGAGCTTGACCTGGTAGAAGGTATGCAGTTTGACCGTGGATACATTTCCGCATATATGTGCACAGATATGGATAAGATGGAAGCAGTTTTAGATGAACCGTACATCTTAATTACCGATAAGAAAATCAGCAACATTCAGGAAATCCTTTCACTGTTAGAGCAGATTGTTCAGTCCGGTTCCAAACTTCTTATCATTGCCGAAGATATCGAGGGTGAAGCTTTAACTACATTGATTGTAAATAAACTGCGTGGAACATTTAACGTAGTAGCGGTAAAAGCTCCAGGATATGGCGACAGAAGAAAAGAAATGTTAAAAGATATCGCTATCCTTACCGGTGGTCAGGTGATTTCAGAAGAAGTTGGCCTGGAATTAAAAGATGTTACTATGGCACAGCTTGGCCGTGCAAAATCTGTTAAGGTTAAGAAAGAGAACACCGTTATCGTTGATGGTGAAGGAAATAAAGAAGAAATTCAGGCAAGAATCGGCCAGATTCGTGCACAGCTTGAAGAGACAACATCTGAATTTGATAAAGAAAAATTACAGGAAAGACTTGCAAAACTGGCTGGCGGC
>ERZ773114.579-NODE-579-length-44503-cov-9.096990_pt1 | contig 44503 bp, 37 predicted proteins | sample MGYA00580564_ERZ773114 | MGnify/ENA primary metagenome ERZ773114 (study PRJEB29015, sample SAMEA2737836) | human gut metagenome | biome: human gut; feature: human-associated habitat; material: faeces | place: China | collected 2012 ... | reverse complement strand
AACTGGTTTATTTCACAGGAGGCAACTGATAGTCAGATGTACTCCGAGGGCGTCAACGACAAAAATCAGTTTATTCAGGGCAATCAGCTGAATATGGAAAAGATTCTGGAGAAGTTTATTCGCCACTTCAACGACATCTATGGCAGTCAACCAGATAAATTCAAGGAAGAGGATGGCAGAAAGCTGTTTTTGCTGTACCTGCGGCCGATTATCAACGGTACAGGCAATTATTATATTGAGGCTCAAACTCGTGACCAGAAACGGACAGATGTCATTGTGGACTATCTTGGAAAGCAGTACATTGTAGAACTGAAAATCTGGCGTGGCGAGGAATATAACACCGAGGGTGAAAAGCAGATTGCTGAGTATTTAGATTACTATCATCTTGATAAAGGGTATCTGTTGAGTTTTAACTTCAACAAGAACAAACAGCCTGGGATGAAGACGATTCGAGTGAATGGAAAGACGGTTGTTGAGGCTGTGGTGTGAAAACAGAAATGATTTATGGAGCAGGTGTAAAAGCCTGCTCTTTTGGTGTGTGACAACGGCCTGACGGTCAGATCACGTTTTTTCGTATACGTTTGAGGATTTCAGAACTGGAGAATCAAAAATTCTTCAATTGCATTATTTTTTGAATATAAATAATACAAAATAGAAGAAAAAAGCTTTCGTAAAAGGCAACCTTTTGCGAAAGCTTTTTTTATTTTCAACTTTTTCGATAGCTTATACGAATCAACTTCTACATTATACTACAAAAGCTAAGAAAATGCAATAGAAAAATGATATAATTATGAAATACAAAGAAAAATCGTCGTAGTGTATGGAAAAGCAAATTCATTGTATATGGAAATGTACAAATTGCTATTTTTCTACCATTTTGCTTTTCCTCTTCATTACATATAAATTAGAAAATACAAAATATGGAGGATACAACATGAATCTTTATCACCGCAAAGATGGACGTTGGGAAGGTCGGATTACCAAAGACAAAGACCAGGGTGGAAAGCGTCATTTTTTCTATTTCTTTGGAAAGACAAAGGATGAAGTCATCCGAAAGATGCAGAAAAAGCAAAAGAAATCGCAGAAGAATACAATAATTACAGTCACATTTTCCGAAGCTTTTCAAAAGTGGTTTCAGAATATCCAGCTTTCTATCAAGGAATCTACTTGTTCCAACTACACGATGAAGGCACAGAAGCACCTTTTGCCGGCATTTGGAGATATGGAATTATGCGAGATAACTACAGATGTAATTTATAACTTCATCGCTCAAAAGCAGAAAGCTGGATTATCGAATCGATATATTTCTGATATTCTGGTATTGTTAAAGACGATTTTCAAGTATATCACTCGCATCTATCAAATCCCCAATCCTATGACAGAAATTACACCGCTGAAGAAAAAAGCACCTGAAATTCAGATTTTATCCCAGAATCACGCCAAAAATTTGCAACAAACACTGGTAAAAAGGGCAGCTGTGCCTTCAAATCTCGGTATCCTGCTCTCTATGGCAACTGGAATCCGTATTGGAGAACTCTGTGCTTTGCAATGGAAGGATATTGACTTGGAAAAACGGATTTTGACCGTCAAAAAAACCATTCAGCGGATTCAGTGTGTAAATGGATTTGCAAAAACAAAGTTGATTCTGACAGAACCCAAAACCGAAAGTTCTAAGAGAACCATTCCGATTCCAGAATATATGGCTGAGATTCTGCAAAGACATATCAAAAGCGGCTCTGTCTTTCTGGTGTCTGGAAAAGAAAAACCGATGGAACCACGCACATTGCAGTATCGCTTTGCAAGAATCCTCAAAAACGGAAAATTGCCGTCAGTTCACTTCCACGCTCTGCGTCATATGTTTGCTACCAATTGCATTCAGCTTGGATTTGATGTGAAAACCCTTTCGGAGCTGTTGGGACACGCTTCTGTAGAGACAACGCTGAATAAATATGTACACTCTTCTTTTGCACAAAAGGCTCTGCTGATGAATCGTTTGCAGCTGTTGGTGTAAGAATTTGTCCCGTGTCTCGCAAAAGGTTGCCTTTTGCGATATTTCAGACAAAATAAAGCGAGGATTGGACAGGCGATGAAGAAGAGTTACACGATAAAAGATCTGATTTTTTTGATGCTGGGACACATCTGGTGGATTATCGCAGCAGCAATTGTAGGGGCAGCGGGTACATTCGGGGTATCCCGTTTTGTGATTCCAAAAGAGTATCAGTCCAATATTTCTATGTATGTCAAAAACAGTGAGAATCAGGAACAACAACAGCAGGGCATCAACAACAATGACCTGACCGTTTCCAAATCGCTGGTAAGTACATATATCGTCATTCTGAACAACGATGTTGTCATGGACAAAGTCGGTACGAAACTGCTGAAACAGTATTCTGAAGAAGAATTACAGCAATATTTCACCGTGAAAGACGGAAAAGTCACAGATGCCAGTCTGAAAAGCTGCTTTCAGATGACCGCGGTAGATCAGACAGAGGTTTTGAAGATCACTGCGACTACAAAAAATGCAGAGCTTTCATCTACGCTCTGCAATATCATGGCAGATGTAGCACCGGATTTTTTGATTCGGGTGGTCGGAGCAGGTTCTGTGGAAAAAATCGGAGATGCCAAGGTGTATGACACACCAGTTTCTCCGAATGTCATGAAAAACACAGCCATAGGCTTTGCGGCAGGCATCATGCTTGCGGTTCTGGTCATTCTGGTGATCGACTTCTTTGACAATACTGTCAAGGACACCGCAGAACTGAACGAGAAGTTTCAGAAGCCCATTATCGGAGAAATCCAAAACATCGGCGGAAAGGTCAAGAAAAAAGACCGAGGCACTTCTGCGGACAGAAAGCGTAAGTTGATCTATAACAATCCAAACATCCCTTTTAACATTCTGGAAACCTATAAGTCCTTTCGCTCGTCGCTGAACTTTCTGGTATCTACCAGCGAAAACAAGATCGTTGCTGTAACCAGCTCCAATCCAAGTGAAGGTAAGTCTGTAACAGTTGCAAATCTGGCAACTGCTATGTCGGAAACGGATAAAAAAATCCTGCTCATCGATGCCGATATGCGAAAGCCGGTACAGCACAAGAACTTTCATCTGTCCAATAAGCTCGGACTTTCCAACGTGATTACCGACAGCAAGCTGTTGGACAAGGCGATGCACAAGCAGGTCGTTGGTAATCTGGATATTCTGACGGCTGGAACGATTCCACCGAATCCCTCAGAATTGCTGGCATCCAAGCAAATGGCAGAGCTGCTGGATAAGCTGAAAGCACAGTATGATATGATCCTGTTAGACTGTGCACCGATCAATATTGTTTCCGATGTTGCAGGTCTGGCAAATTCCATTGCCGGCGTTGTCATGGTCGTACACTATGGTACAACAACTTTTGCAGAACTGGAAGATGCCAAGAAACAACTGGAATTGGCAAACTGTAATATTCTGGGCTTCGTGCTGAATGAAGTACAGCACAAGCATGGTACTGGTTATTATTCCAACTATAAGTATAAATATAAGTACAAGTACAATTATAATTATCGTTATGGCAGTGAAAAGACAGCGGCATCTCCGAAAGAAGATGCTCCGGAACGTGTAAAGGATGAGGAAAATGCTGACGGATTGTCATAATCATATTCTGCCGGAAATGGATGACGGCAGCAAAAGCGTAGAGATGTCTGTGGCCATGCTGCAAATGATGCAGAAACAAGGCATTGCACGCGTGATCGCAACACCGCATTTCTACTGTCATCGAGAGAAAAGCGTCGCATCCTATCTGGAACGGCGACAGCGAAAATTTGAAAAACTAATGGAAGCAAGTCCGCCCATTTCGAATATTCTGCTTGGCGCAGAGGTGGCAATTGAAAAGGGTCTGTGTGATACACCGGGGATTGAAAAGCTGGCGATCGAAGGAACAGACCTGATATTACTGGAATTGCCCTATGCACCGTATCAGGATTGGATGGAAGAAGAGATCGACAATATTGCAATGACATATCATCTGACACCGATTCTTGCCCATGTACACCGATATCTGGACTGGTACAGCAAAGCACAGATCAAGCAGATGATGCAGTTTGATGCAATTTTTCAGATCAATGCAGAGGCGTTTGAAAGCTTTTCGCAGCGAAAAATTGCGAAAGAAGTCATCAAACGGGAGTTCCCTTTTTTGTTTGGCTCAGACTGTCATAATCTTACAGACCGAAAGCCAAATTTCGACATCCTGCAAAAAAAGCAAAAACCGGAGATCCTGGAGAGATCCAATGTACTGCTGGAGCAGCATTTACAGAAATAAGAAACTACAAGACCACGTTAGGGAAGCAGAGAGATATGATTGGGGTAAAGACAAAAGATACACATTTTGAACAGGGGTTGCGGGAAATCAAGGCGTATATCGCACAGCATGGCACGATACAGGATCTTTCCAGAGATTATCGCGCGCCCAGCGGATTTGCCCTTGGTGCATTTGTGTACCTGGAAATTTATAACTACAAAAACTGCAATCCCAGAATGGCGCAGAGAATTGAGCCTTTGCAGAAAGCCGGGTTGGACTGGGAGCAGGCTGCAAACTGGGAATACCGGATGCGCTTGATTATACAGGCTTATCAGGGGCAGGGAAAACTTCCGGAAAAGCTGATCTACCGGGGAGAAAATTTGATCGACTGGTTTCAGGAACAAGTACGGCTGTATGAGACCGATATTGACAAGCTGGGCTACAGCCAGGTAAAGATGCTTTCTATGGTGGGCGGCTGCCCCGGTTTGACATTGGATGAATACCGGGAGCGCCGATGGGATATGCTCTGTGCGCAGATGCAGCAATATCGAAAGGCAGACGGTACGCCAGACCTGGAAAAGTTGGAGCAAAATGAAAGCCTGGAAAAATGGTATAAGAAACAGCTCAAAGCATTTCGGGACGACAAGTTGACACCCAGACGAGCAAAAAAGCTGGCTGCGGTGGGGATGACAAAGAAATATATGTTACATACGGTGGAAGAAAAGCACCGTACCATTTCTACATTTTATTATTCCTGGGAATCGTATTATCAGGAATTGGTGCAGTATCGGGAAAAATTCCAGAATGTCAATGTACCGAGAGGTTATGCCTCCAAATACGGCATGAAGCTTGGAAGATGGCTGTATGTACAGAAATCCCTGATGCGCTCCGGAAAACTGGATCCGGAGAAAGCAGAAAAGCTGGTCAGCATTGGCGTAGTGCAGACCGCAGAGGGTGAACAGTCCTGGAGAAAGAAGTACCGTGCCTGCAAGGTCTATTATCAGCAGCACCATAATTTAGACATTTCTCTCGATTATGTAGACGAAAACGGAGACTCCATTGGAAAATGGCTGCATATACAGCGGGAAGGCTACCAAACAGGCAAGATCAGTCCGGAGCGTATCAATCTGTTGAATCAGATCGGAATGGTCTGGTAAGGATGCAAGGATAAATTGCGGATACGGGAGGCGGTAATGTGTATTTTTGGGTTGGATTGCTGCTGGGAATACCGATCGGCTCTACACTGGGTGTGAGTTTATTGGCACTTGTGATGGCAGGGAAAAAGCGATAGAACAGCCGGGATATGTTATGGGGAGGAGACAAAAATGAAGGAACTCGTCAAGAAGTTTCAATTCCGAAAAATCGTACTTGCGGTTGCCGATGGGTTTATTGTTGTGATTGCAGCGCTGTTATCGAATTTTGTTCTCACAGAATTTGGGTACGGCATTACACAGCACAACATGGTGATTTCTATTACAGTCAGTGTGTTCTGTTGCGTAGCAGCACAGTTTATGTTCGGTGCTTACAGCAAGCTGTGGCGGTATTTCAATGCGAAGGACTACTTGTCCTGTGTCTATGGTATTGCCACAGGGATTCTTGCGGCAAGTATTTTCGTATATGTGATTCGTGGAAATTTGCCGGTATTATATGCTGTACTACACGGTGTGACTGCAATTATTGGCGTATGTCTGTTTCGATTTGCGTTCAAGCAGACCTTTGTGGAGCTTATCAGCTGTGGCCGGAACGAAGCTAAAAAGAATAAGCTGACCATGATTGTTGGCGGCGGACAAGCTGCCAACATGCTCTTGGGTGAAATCCTTCATGCACAGAAATGTCCGAATCAGACAGAAGTCCCCTATCTTCCGGTTTGTGTGATCGATGATGATACCAGCAAAATCGGAACCAAATTGCGTGGTGTGCCAATTGTCGGTACGACCAGTGAGATCAAGAAGTATGTCGAGCAGATGCACATTGAACAGATTATTTTTGCGATTCCCTCTTGTCTGGAAGACGAGCGAAAGCGCATTCTGGATATCTGTGCAAAGACAGACGTTCCGGTCAAGGTAATTCCGTTTATCAGTGATCTGATCTTTGAGAATACAGACAGCAAGCAGACGCTGCTCAATCAGATTCATGATATCAAGGTAGAAGATCTGCTGGGCAGAGAACCTATCAAGTTCGACAATGCAGACATCTGCAGCCTTATTCGTGGAAAGGTCTGTATGGTAACGGGCGGCGGCGGAAGTATTGGTTCAGAACTGGTGCGGCAAATTACAAAGTATACACCGAAGCAGATCATTATCGTGGATATTTACGAGAACAACGCCTATGACATTCAGCAGGAGCTGCGGATGGAGTATGGAAGTGATCTGGACTTAGTCACATTGATCGCATCGGTGCGGGACTATTTCCGCATGAATCAGATCTTTGACAAATATCACCCGGACATTGTGTTCCATGCAGCAGCACACAAGCACGTGCCGCTTATGGAAGATTCTCCTATGGAGGCAATCAAAAACAATGTGATCGGCACATTTAACACTGCGACTCTGGCACAGTATTATAACGCAGAAAAGTTTGTGATGATCTCCACAGACAAGGCGGTCAATCCCACCAATGTTATGGGTGCATCCAAGCGTTGCTGTGAGATGATCATTCAGTATCTGTCTCAGACACATGACGGCAGAACAGAATTTGTGACAACACGGTTTGGCAATGTGCTGGGTTCAAACGGCTCTGTAATACCACTGTTTAAGCGTCAGATCGAACAGGGCAAACCAGTAACGGTAACACATCCGGATATTATCCGGTACTTTATGACCATTCCGGAGGCAGTGAGTCTTGTTATGGAGGCAGCAGCTATTGCGGATGGCGGCGAGATTTTCGTGCTGGATATGGGAAAACCGGTGCGTATTGTGGCACTGGCAGAGAATCTCATCCGAATGTATGGCAAGCGGCCGTATAAGGATGTGGATATTGTTTTTACCGGACTCAGACCTGGTGAGAAAATCAAGGAAGAATTGCTGATGAATGAAGAGGGCTTGCGAAAGACAACGAATAAGCTCATCTTTATTGGAAAGCAGATTGAAATTGATGCGAAGCAATTCCTGAAAAAGCTGGACGAACTGCGTAATGCAGCGGAACAGAATAATGAAGAGATTGCAGTACAGGCACTGCATGATATGGTGCCGACTTATGTGACACCAGAGGAGTTTAATCAGAAGGTTCTGGTGAAGGCGACAGGGTGAAGTCTTTGCATATGAGACAACTTTTTTGGAAATAGAAGAATGGGTGAGATAAATGAATTGGAAACCGTTTGAAAAGAAAATCTGGTTGTCATCGCCGACAATGCATGGCGATGAACAAAAGTGGGTAAATGATGCGTTTGAGAAGAACTGGATCACCACAGCTGGCGAAAATGTCAATGAAACAGAAATCCTTGTCGCTGAGAAAATCGGCTGCAAGTATGCAGTTGCACTTTCCAGCGGTACAGGTGCTTTGCATCTTGCAATCAAACTTGCAGGTGAAAAGCTCTATGGACAGGCAAAGCCGAATTGCGGAACACTTCAGGGACATAAGGTGTTTTGTTCTGATATGACATTTGATGCAACAGTCAATCCTGTTGCATATGAGGACGGCGAGGCTATTTTCATTGATACAGAACGTGATACATGGAATATGGATCCTGTTGCTCTTGAAAAGGCATTTGAGATTTACCCAGATGTAAAGCTTGTGGTTCTTGTTCATCTCTACGGAACTCCTGCAAAGCTTGATGAGATTATGGCTGTTTGTAAAAAGCACGGTGCTGTTCTTGTGGAAGATGCTGCAGAATCGTTTGGTGCTACTTACAAGGGGAAACAGACAGGTACTTTTGGAAGTGGCAATATCATCAGTTTCAACGGAAATAAAATTATTACAGGTTCATCAGGTGGTATGTTCCTGACTGATCATAAAACTGATGCGGATAAGGTGAGAAAATGGTCCACACAAAGCCGTGAGGCTGCTCCGTGGTATCAGCATGAAGAAATCGGCTACAACTACAGAATGTCTAACATCATTGCCGGTGTTGTTCGTGGTCAGATGCCGTATCTGGAAGAACATATCGCACAGAAAAAAGCTATTTACATGAGATACAAAGAGGGATTTAAAGGACTTCCTGTTCATATGAATCCTTATGATGAGAAAAACAGCGAGCCGAACTTCTGGCTTAGCTGTATGATCATCGACAAAGAGGCTATGTGCAAACAAGTGCGAGGCGAACAAGACGCACTCTATATTTCCGAGAGTGGGAAAAGTTGTCCGACAGAAATCCTTGAAACGCTTGCAAAATACAATGCAGAAGGCAGACCAATCTGGAAGCCGATGCATATGCAGCCTATCTACAGAATGAATCCGTTTATTACTGTTAATGGTAACGGCAGAGGTCAGACAAATGCGTATATCGCAGGAGAACTTGAAGATGTCGGAGCGGATATTTTTGAGAGAGGTCTGTGTTTGCCGTCTGATAACAAAATGACAGCGGAGGAACAGGATAAGATCATTGAGATAATCAGGAGTTGTTTTGACTAATGTACGCAAAATACATAAAGAGAATACTGGACTTTGTGCTTAGCCTTTGTGCATTGATCGTGCTTTCACCATTGCTGCTGATACTGATTATTCTTGGTGCAATATTTATGGGTGGAAATCCTTTCTTTACACAGCAAAGACCGGGTAAAGATGAGAAGATTTTTAAGCTGATAAAATTCAGAACGATGGACAACCGCAAAGATAAAAATGGTAATCTGCTCCCTGATGATGTCAGATTGAATAAGTATGGCAGGGTTTTGAGAAGCACAAGTCTTGATGAATTGCCAGAGCTGATTAATATCCTAAAGGGAGATATGAGTATTATTGGGCCGAGGCCGCTTGTTCCACAATACCTACCATATTATACAGATGAAGAAAAGCATCGTCATGATGTAAGGCCTGGACTAAGTGGTTTAGCTCAGATTAATGGAAGAAACGGTTTGCAATGGGAGCAACGGTTTGCATATGATTTAGAATATGTTGGCAACATTTCTTTTTTAGAAGATTTAAAAATTATTTTTTTAACCATAAAGAAAACTATAAAGAGTGAAGGAATAGCGGTAAGAGGAACAGGGATTACTATTGATTTTGATAAGTATCGTCAAAGGCAAATGGAGGAACAAATGAATGATATTAAAAGATGATGTCGTTTTGCTGAGGGCTATAGAAGAAGATGATGCCAATGTTCTAATGAATTTGATTAACGATCCTGAAGTTGAAAATTCTGTTTTTGGCTGGTCATACCCTGTTTCACTGTCATCACAAAAAAAATGGATTTTGAATCTATCTAATGATACTACAGTTCGTTATATTATTGATGTAGATAAAGAAGCAGTTGGTGTTGCTATTATTTCGTCAATAGATATGAAAAATCGTACATCAAATATGAATATCAAACTATTAAAAAGTGCTAGAGGTAGAGGTATTGCAATGCATGCGCTTGGTTTAATAATTAGGTATTGCTTTGACGAATTAAATATGCATTGTTTAACAGCAAATGTAATTGAAAGAAACGAGAACAGTCGCAAACTTTGGATAAAATTAGGTTTTAACGAAGATGGAGTACTAAGACAAAGAATTTATAAAAATGGTACATATCATAACATCGTTTCATATTCTTTATTGAGAGAAGAGTATTATGAGAGAAATAGGTAGCGAGTTCTGTCTTTCAGAAATTGAATCTGTAAAAACAAGTAATGTATTATTTTGGGCAAGTCATTCTAATTTTGTTTTTTCAGGACGAACAGCGATTGAAACAGTACTGAGAAATGAAAAAAACATAAAGAAAGCGATGCTGCCTTCATATTGTTGTGATTCAATGATAGAACCGTTTAGGCGGGCGAAAATAGAAGTATGTTTCTATCCGGTATATTTTGATAAAAGCATAATGGTCAAAATAGATATTCCGAATGATGTCGATTGTTTATTATGGTGTAATTATTTTGGTTTTGAGGTGTCAATGCCTGATTTAGGAGCATTTAAAGGTCGAGGCGGAATTGTTATTGAGGATATAACACACAGCTTTCTTTCACTAAAACAATTTCATGAATCAAGCGATTATCTTGTAGCATCTTTGAGAAAATGGGAACCTGTTTTATGCGGAGGATATTTTGTATCACGAAAAAGTACAAAAGTTGACTTTAAATTAGAACAACCACCCTCTGTTTTTTTGAATAAAAAAACGAAGGCTATGAAAATGAAAAGTCAATACTTATCTGAAAACTTAGATATTGATAAAACCGCTTTTTTAAATGCTTTCTCTGAATCAAATGAATGGCTTGCAGAAAACTATTCGGGTTTGGCAATTGACGAGTATTCAAAGCAAATTTTTCTGAATGCTGATTATCGAAAACAGCGAGATATCAGGATAAATAATGCAAGAATATTATATGAGGGATTAGAAGCTAATCAGGATATTGGTTTTCTCTTTCCTATTCACAGAATGGACTGCCCTTTATTTGTCCCTGTTATTATTGCAAATGGAAAACGTGATGTGATAAGGAAAAAATTGATAGATAATCGGATTTATTGTCCTGTTCATTGGCCACATCCAAGTGCAGAATGTCAATCTAATCTGTACGAATTGGAATTATCGCTGATTTGCGATCAAAGATATAATGAAGATAATATGCGAAGAATTGTTGAAGTTTTGAATAATTGAAAAGAGGAGAAAATATGGGTAAAATAATTTTAGTAACTGGAATTGGTGGACTTACGCCGCGTTCAATTACAACAATTATTAGAGAAAATCATCCTGATTATAAAATAATTGGTTGTGATATAGATAAAAAAGCTATGGGTTTTTTTATGACAATGAAAGATGGCAAGAAGCTTGTGGACGAGTATTATGTTTGTCCACGTTGCAATTCAGAAGAATATTTCCCATGGTTAGAAAAACTTGTATCAGAAAAGAAAATTGATTACGCTTTTGTACAACCTGAAGCTGAGATTGTTGAATGGGGAGATTACTATGAAAAGAATGGTAAATATCCTTGTCCGGTATTTATGGGGTGTAAATTGCTTTCTGAATCCTTAAGGGATAAGTCTACAATGGCGGATCTCCTTGAAGGTACTGAGTATATACCCAAGACAATTAAGGTCACACAAGATAATCCACGTTTTAGTGATGTTGAGAAAAAAATTGGTTTTCCTTGTTGGATACGCGCAACAGAAGGAACTGGTGGACTTGGGTCACTTAGATTAGATGATATAAGCAGTTATAAAAGCTGGCTATTTATAAATTCTAAAATTCCTGAATTTACAGTCAGTGAATTTCTTACTGGTCGTCACCTTGCTAATGAGATGCTTTATTACCATGGCGAATACATTAAAGGGGCAGCACTTGAATGTGCAGAATATGTAATGGCAAATACGGCTCCTTCTCATGTAACAGGTAATACTCATTTTGGGCGCTTTCTTAATGAAGATACGATAAATGAATTCTGCGATAGTTGTATAAAATACTTGGAGAAGAAGCTTGGTGTTCCAGCTCATGGTATACTTTCTTTTGATTTGAAGGAAGATAAAGATGGAAAAATGAAAGTGACTGAGGTAAATATTCGTCATATGGCATATGCAGGTGTCATGGCTCATGTTGGTTTTGATCTTATTGAGGATACAATTAAAATTATGGAAGATGGTAATGCTGATCGTGTAAAAAGAGCACCATTTTATCATTATGACAAACCATATGTATTTCTTCGAGATGTTGATGTTGAACCAATTATTTTGGAAAGTGAATCTATTTTTGATATGGGTGAGAATTTATCATGGATATATTGATTATAGCAAATTTTTGCCGTGATTTTTCAGAATCAGATAACGGTAGATTTATGTATCTATGCAAGAAACTTTCAAAAGAAAATGCTGTTGAGATAATTACCTCTAGTTTTGATCATATATCAAAAGAACAAAAAGATTTCCTTGTGCATAATTGGTCATTTAAGATAACTTTTCTTCATGAGCCAGGATACAAAAAGAATATAAGTGTCAAGCGTTTTATTAGCCATCATAAATGGGGAAAAGAAGTAAAGAAGTACCTTGAAGGTAGAAAGAAACCTGATGTAATATATTGTGCTGTGCCTTCACTTACCGCACCAGCAGTTGCAGCAGATTACTGTAAGAAAAATAATGTTAAGTTTATAGTTGACATTCAGGATCTGTGGCCGGAAGCATTTCAGATGGTTTTTAATCCGCCTCTTTTCAATAAAATCATTTATGCACCATTTAAAAGATTGGCAGATAAGATTTATAGTAGTGCGGATGAAATATGTGCTGTTTCTGATACATATGCAAAACGTGCATTATCCGTGAATTCAAAGTGTAAAAAAAGTCATGTTGTTTTTCTTGGTACAAATCTTGATACCTTTGATAAAAATGTGGAAGAAAATCGTGTTGAAAAGCCTGAAGGCGAGATTTGGCTTGCTTATTGCGGAACACTTGGTGCAAGTTACGATTTGACTTGTGTTATTGATGCTCTGTCAATAATAAATGAGAGTGGAAGAGTAGCTCCAAAGTTCATTGTGATGGGTGATGGATCAAGAAGAACGGAATTCGAGGAATATGCGAAAAAGAAAAATGTATCTTGCACATTCACTGGAAGGCTTTCATATCCAAAGATGTGTGGACTTTTGTGTGCTTGTGATATGACTGTAAATTCAATAACAAAAGGTGCAGCTCAAAGCATAATAAATAAGCATGGTGATTACGCTGCATCGGGATTACCTGTGGTTAATACGCAAGAATGCCAAGAGTACAGAAACTTAGTTGATGAGTATCAAATGGGATTTAATTGCGGAAATGGTAATTCAAAAGAAATGGCAGATAGAATAGTTCAACTTATTGAAAATTCAAAACTTAGAGAGAATATGGGCAGAAATTCAAGAAGATGTGCTGAAGAAAAATTTGATAGAAAGACATCTTATCAGTCACTAATAGATTGTATATTGGAGTAAAAGATGAATATTTTATTTATTTCTCATTTATGTGGTTCGTCGTTTGCGGGTCCAACTTATAGTGTTCCAAAACAAATCGAAGCACAAGCAACAGTTGATAATATTTTTTGGTATAATGCTTCTGCTAAGGAAAAAGAAGAATGGAAATCATTGCCTTACTATCATGACCTAACTGAATTCCCTGATGAATCTATTTATAGTTTGCCAGATCCATTTAATAAACCGGATATTGTAATTGTGGAGCAGTTCTATAACATGGCTAGAAGTAATATCAGAAAAGAGCTTGTTAAAGGGAAAATCCCATATATAATTATCCCTCGTGGAGAATTGACAAATCAGGCTCAAATGAGAAAAAGAATGAAAAAAAGTTTAGCTAACATATTTATGTTCAGAAAATTTGCAAGAAATGCTTTAGCAATTCAATATTTAACTGAACAAGAATACATAGATTCGGGTGACAAATGGAATTCAAAGCACATTGTGATTCCCAATGGTATTGATATACCGGCTACCGTTAAAACAGAGTTTTCTACAGATGGAATAAAATGTGTTTCGATAGGAAGAATTGAACCCTATCAAAAAGGGTTGGATTTATTGATTGAAGCTTGTTTTTTAATTAAGGATGAACTTCACAAAGCAAACTGCACTATTACAATTTGTGGTCCGGATAGAGAAGGAAAATTAGAAACATTGAAAGAAATGGTCGTTGAAAAGAATTTACAAGAAATTGTATTGTTTCATGATGCTGTATATGGAAAAGAAAAAGAAAAGATGCTTCTCAGTAGTGATGTGTTTGTAATGCCCTCTCGTTTTGAAGGACATCCTATGGCATTGATAGAGGCACTTTCTTATGGTCTACCAGTTATAGCAACAACAGGTTCAAATATGAGAAAAGTTATTGATGAATATAAAGCTGGATGGACTGCTGATTGTAATGCAAAAAGTATAGATCAAGCGTTGATGAAAATGATTGAAAATTTTGAAAATATGAAAAAGTATTGTAGAAACTCTATAGAACTATCAAAACAGTATTCTTGGAAGTTAATTGCAAAGTTGCAGAAAGAACAACTTCATTCCATTCTTAATTGTGATAAGGAAAAATAAATGTACATTGTAGGAAGATTACTAAGCTTAATTATCTATGCAATTGTTTTAGTGGCTGTTTGCTATATTATCACAAACAGCCAAAATAAAAAAAAGATAAATTGCGTATTAATTCTATATATAATTATTCTTGGATTTATGGGATATTTCTTTATTCCACATACAGGAGCTGATTTATACAGATTGCTTAATACGATGAAATATTATTCTAATGGAGATTGGAGTGTCATTAAGAATAGAATATTAGAAACTTCTACTCCAGGCACTGGATTATATTTCTGTTTGGTTGGAAAATTGAATAATGATCATTTGCTGCCAGCTATATCTGCAATTATTACTTTTTCGTTTTGTTTTTATATATTGAAAAGTGAATCAGACGCCCCTGATACAAAACCAATGTATATAGCATTGGCTTTGTTTGCATTTATGTCACGTGGATTGATGATGCAGATAATAAGTAATATTAGAACTATTATGGCGTTGTCAATATGTGCTGTTTGCGTATATATGGAATTTTATAAAAATAAAAAAATGATTTCAGTTCTTCCTATATATATTCTGGCTGCTTCACTTCATGTAATGGGACAAGTAGTTTTTTTATATAGAATAATTTTTTTGATGATGGAAAAAGCTAGAAGTCCAATACAAATTATTTTTAGACTGATATGTACAGGATTTTTATGCAGTATTGTTTGGATTTATGGTCAGAAATATTTATCATCACTATTTGAAAAAGGTGATTTTTATGCTACAAGTTCTGCTACAGGAAATGGCTATGATTATATTTGGGAACGAATATTATCTGTTATGTCACTGCTGCTGCTAGTCTACTATTTAACAAAGTTTTTCAAATATAAAAAAATGAATGCTTGTGATAACTCAAATAATGAATCTGTTTTAAATTTAGTTAGGTATATATATCCATTACTATTTATTGATGTAATTGCATTTTTTATTGAATTCAATTTTTTTCAGAGGTTGAGTTGGTATATTTGTATATTAACAATGCCATTAATGATTTCTACTTTTAAGTTGGTAAATGATGAGAAAGAAGAGAAAATTCTAAAAGAAAATACGATTGCGTACTGTATATTAATGCTTGCTTTAGCTTGTGCTAGAGGAGATTTGTGCAGTTTAAAATTTTTTGAATTGTGAGGAAATTATGGGTAAATATTCTTTATTAAAATTTATTCCAGATAAGATCTATTTGGATTTGATGTATTATTATCATTTTCATAGAATTCCAACTTGGAATAATCCACAAACATTTAATGAAAAATTACAGTGGTTGAAGCTGTATGATAGAAATCCTGTTTATACAGTTATGGTTGATAAAATTGAAGCCAAAAGATTTGTTGCTGATAAAATAGGTGAAGAGTATATTATTCCAACCTTAGCAGTATATGATTCTGCCGAAGATATTGATATTGATAAACTTCCAGATCAATTTGTTTTGAAGTGTAATCATGATTCAAAAAGTGTTTGTGTTTGTAAAGATAAAAATTGTTTTGACATTGAAAAGGCAAAAAATTTTTTAGGGCCGAGATTAAAAGCGAATGGATACTGGTATGGTCGAGAATGGCCATATAAAAATGTTGTCCCTAGAATTTTTGCTGAAAAATACATGGAAGATGCAAAAGTCAGAGAATTAAGAGATTATAAAATTTATACGTTCAATGGCAAAGCAAAATTTTGTATGATAAACACAGATAGAGGTACAGATACAAGAGCCGATTATTTTGATGAATCCTATAATTGGCTTGACTTTACATGGGGTTATTCTCATGCAGATGTCAAACCAGAGAAACCGGCAAATTATGAGAAAATGTTTGAACATGCAGAAAAACTTGCAAAGGGGACAGCAACATTAAGAGTTGACTTTTATGAAGTAAATGGACAGATTTATTTTGGAGAGTTGACTTTCTTTGATGCAAGTGGTTTTGATAAAATAATTCCGGAAAGTTATGATTTGAAACTCGGTTCGTGGGTAAAACTTCCCGATAAGAAAGGATAAGTCAATAGAATGGCTGGGAGAGGTAAAAAATTAGCACTAAATACCATAACATCGCTTGGCTTACAAGTGGTAAGCGTTATATGTGGTTTTATATTACCACGTTTGATACTCGAGTCATTTGGTTCTGACGTCAATGGCCTTGTAAATAGTATCACGCAGTTTTTGGGGGTCATAACACTTTTGGATTTGGGCGTTGGTGCTGTTGTACAATCTGCTTTGTATAAACCATTGGCTGAAAATGATACTGATATGATCAGCAAGATATATGTATCTGCGAACAAGTTTTTTAGAAGATTGGCAGAAATACTGCTGGTTTATGTCATATTGCTGATGATATTTTATCCGATGCTTGTCAATAAAAGTTTCGGTCATATGTATACCGCATTGCTGATTGCAGCTATTTGTATCAGCTCTTTTGCTCAATATTATTTTGGTATAGTAAATAGTCTGCTTTTAAATGCGGATCAACGAGGATATATTCAATATACTGCACAGATTATCACACTGATTCTTAATACAATAGCTTGTTATGTTGTAATCAAGTTGGGTGCTTCTATCCAGATTGTCAAACTGACAACATCGTTGATATTTTTGCTTCGACCTTTTTTTCTTGTGCTTTATGTAAAAAAACACTATGCGATAAACAGAAAAATTACATATACTGAAGAACCAATCAAGCAAAAATGGAATGGAATGGCACAGCATTTTGCGGCCTATGTTCTTAGTGGAACAGATAATATTGTATTGACATTGTTTTCCTCTCTTGCTAATGTATCCATTTACTCTGTGTATTATTTAGCCATTGCTGGAGTTAGGAGTGCATTGTTATCTATGACAAATGGATTCCAATCTCTTATAGGAGAGATGCTGGCAAAAAAAGAAACAGTGAAACTTAACAACTTTTTCGGATATGTTGAATGGTTCCTGCATACTGGCACAACATTAGTTTTTGGTTGTACTGGTGTTTTACTTGTAAATTTTGTAAGGGTGTACACAAATGGAATCCATGATGCTGATTATATTCAGCCATTATTTGCAGTTCTGATAACTATTGCAAATGCGGGGCATTGTCTTAGATTACCATATAATATTTTAATTTTAGCATCCGGACATTACAAGCAAACGCAGAGTAATTATATTGTAGCAATGATTTTGAATATTGTTATTTCAATTGCAACTGTTAAAATATGGGGACTTGTCGGAGTGTCAATTGGTACTCTTGTAGCTATGGCGTATCAGACAGTATGGATGGCGAGATATGATTCAAAGAATATTATCTGTTGGCCGTTTAAAAATTTCTTGAAACAATGTGGGGTTGATGCAATAACAGTAATTGTTGCAAGCCTTGCAACATTTAAGATACCAATGTTGTCTGTTTCTTATGTTTCGTGGTTTTTGCTTGCTATTGAAGTGTTTGCTGTTTGGCTTGTAATTGCTATTTTAATAAACAGTGTTTTTTATCGTGAAAGAGTATTATCTATGTTTAGAAGGGTAAAAGGGAGATTTGTAAAATGAAAACAATCTTAATCACCGGTTCAGCCGGTTTCATCGGAAGCAATCTTGTAAAAGAGCTTCTGAAAACAAATGAAGAAATAAACATCATTGGTTTTGACAGCGTAAATGACTATTATGATGTATCCATAAAGGAATATCGTCTTGTTGAAATAGAGAAGCTTGTAGAATCAAAGTCAAATTGCAAGTATACATTTATCAAAGGCAATCTTGCTGACAAGGCATTGATAGAGAAAATATTCACAGAAAACAAGATCGATATTGTGGTAAATCTTGCAGCTCAGGCAGGTGTTCGTTACAGCATTACAAATCCTGATGAATACATTGAATCAAATATCATCGGTTTCTATAACATCCTTGAAGCTTGCAGAAATCATCCTGTGGAACATCTGGTTTATGCAAGTTCATCAAGTGTGTACGGTGGCAATAAAAAAGTGCCTTTCAGTACAGATGATAAGGTGGACAATCCTGTCTCACTTTATGCAGCAACAAAGAAAAGTGATGAGCTTATGGCTCATGCCTATTCAAAACTCTACAATATTCCGTCAACAGGACTTCGTTTCTTTACAGTTTACGGCCCTGCCGGTCGTCCTGACATGGCGTACTTTGGTTTTACTAACAAGCTTGTAAACAATGAAACTATCAAGATTTTCAACTATGGTAACTGTAAGCGCGATTTTACATATGTTGATGATATCGTTGAAGGCGTAAAGCGCGTTATGATGAGTCCACCTGAAAAGAAAAATGGTGAAGACGGATTACCGATACCGCCATATAAGATCTATAACATTGGAAACAACAGCCCTGAAAATCTCCTTGATTTTGTCCAGATACTCAGCGAAGAATTGGTTCGTGCAGGAGTTCTGCCACAGGATTATGATTTTGATGCACATAAGGAACTTGTGCCAATGCAGCCAGGCGATGTACCGGTCACGTATGCCGATACAAGTGCATTGGAAGCGGACTTTGGTTTCAAACCGAGTACAAGCCTTAGAGAAGGAATCAGGAAATTTGCTGAGTGGTATAAAGAATTTTATTTAAAGTAGGTTGGTTATGGATAATATATTAGCAAAAAAGCAATTGGACAACTGTTATTTTGTTAAAACTGTTTTGATGATAGTAATAGTATTCTACCATAGCATTTTATTCTGGAGTGAAACTTGGTTAACAGAAGTTAATCCAATATTCAAATCAAAGACTTTAGCAGTTATTGCAAGTTGGCTAAATTCATTTCATGTGTATGCTTTTACATTGGTATCGGGCTATATTTTTTATTTTTTAAAAAATGAAAAAAGGAAATATGATGAGTTTACCCCCTTTTTATATGGTAAAATAAAAAGACTCATAGTGCCATATATATTTGTATGTATAGCGTGGGTTATACCAATAGGTATATGTATTTCGAATTATACATTATCAGATATTATGAAAAAATATCTTTTAGCAACAGCACCAAGTCAGTTGTGGTTTTTATGGATGCTTTTTTGGGTGTTTATATTTGCATATTTTTTGAATAATATTATCAATAAAGGAGTTATTATATCAGTCATTGTTGCTTTATTTTCATATGGATTGGCTTTGATAGGTTTAATGTTAAATATACCAAATGTTTTTTGCATATTACGTTCGTTAAGTTTTTTTACTTTTTTTATTATTGGAATGAAGTTAAGACAATATAATGGCGGTATATTAAACAAAATTCCTGTAGTGGTATATGTATTTGTTGATATTAGTTTATTTGCTATATATAAAATAATTGATTCATACGAAGGTATTGTTTTTAAGTTACTATCTGTTGGACTAAAATATGCTTTAAACATTTGTGGTGCGATTGCTGCATTTTATATATTACAGCTATTAGCAAATAAGATAAATTGGAAAGATAATATTATATTTAGAGAACTGTCTTCGAAGTCTATGCCAATGTATTTGTTTCATCAGCAGATAATATATTTTACTATTATGATATTTAATGGTAGGGTTAATCCATACATTAATTCACTATTGAATTTTGTAATTGCAATTGTTCTTTCTTTTGGTATAAGTTATTTTATGATGAAATTTAAAGTAACAAGATTTCTTATAGGTGAAAAAAATAAATAAAGGGAGAGGATTTTTATGAAAATCGCAGTCGCAGGAACAGGATATGTAGGGCTGTCAATCGCAACATTGCTTGCACAGCATAATACCGTAACAGCAGTTGATATTATCCCTGAAAAGGTAGAACTTATCAACAACAGAAAGTCACCGATCCAGGACGACTATATCGAGAAATACCTTGCCGAAAAGGAACTTGACCTGACAGCAACACTTGATGCAGAATTGGCATATAAAGATGCGGATTTTGTGGTTATCGCAGCACCAACCAACTATGACAGCAAGAAGAATTTCTTTGATACCAGTGCTGTGGAAGCAGTCATTGACCTTGTCATGAAGTATAATCCGAATGCCATTATGGTAATCAAGTCAACAATTCCGGTAGGCTATACCAAGAGCATTCGTGAAAAAACAGGCAGTAAGAATATCATTTTCAGCCCTGAGTTCCTGAGAGAGTCCAAGGCACTGTATGATAACCTTTACCCGTCCAGAATCATTGTTGGAACGGATATGGACGATGAAAGACTTGTTGAAGCTGCCCACACATTTGCAGGACTTCTTCAGCAGGGGGCAATCAAGAAAAATATCGATACACTGTTTATGGGCTTCACAGAGGCAGAAGCTGTCAAACTCTTTGCCAATACATATCTCGCCCTCAGAGTGTCATATTTCAACGAACTTGACACCTATGCAGAAATGAAAGGTCTGAATACACAGCAGATCATTGATGGCGTGTGCCTTGATCCAAGAATCGGTACACATTACAATAACCCCTCATTTGGTTACGGCGGTTATTGCCTGCCGAAGGATACAAAACAGCTTCTTGCAAATTATGCTGACGTGCCGCAGAATATGATGTCTGCCATTGTAGAATCCAACAGAACCCGTAAGGACTTCATTGCAGACCGTGTTCTGGAAAAAGCAGGCTATTACAGTTCAAACAGTGAGTGGAATGCTGATTCTGAAAAACAGATCGTGATCGGTGTTTATCGTCTGACAATGAAGTCCAACAGCGATAATTTCCGCCAGTCCTCAATTCAAGGGGTTATGAAGCGAGTAAAGGCAAAGGGAGCTGCTGTTATCATCTATGAGCCGACGTTAAAGGACGGCGAAACCTTCTTCGGAAGCGTTGTTGTCAACGACCTTGCAAAATTCAAGGAAATGTCTGATGCCATCATCGCAAACAGGTATGATTCCTGTCTGGACGATGTGGAGGAAAAAGTCTACACCAGAGACATTTTCAGAAGAGACTAAAAGGAGAAAAACATGTGTGGAATTGTTGGGTTTACAGGAAAAAGTGAAGCAGCACCGATTCTTTTGGACGGTCTGTCAAAACTGGAATACAGAGGATATGATTCAGCAGGAATTGCAGTCAGAAACGGTGATGCAGAGGTGGAAATCGTCAAGGCAAAGGGCAAGCTGAAAGTCCTGAAGGAAATGACCAATGACGGAAAAGCAGTCAAAGGCAGTTGCGGTATTGGGCATACTCGTTGGGCAACACACGGCGAACCGTCTGCTACCAATGCGCATCCCCATTGCAGCGATGACGAAAATGTCATTGCTGTACATAACGGCATTATCGAGAATTATCAGGAACTTCGTGAAAAACTGGTCAAAAAGGGCTATACTTTCAAGTCACAGACTGATACAGAAGTGGCAGTTAAGCTGATCGATTATTACTACAAGAAGTACCTCGGAACTCCCGTAGATGCTTTGAACCACGCTCTTGTAAGAATCCGTGGCTCTTATGCACTTGCAGTTATGTTCAAGGACTATTCCGGTGAGATCTACGCTGCCAGAAAAGACAGTCCTATGATCATTGGTGTCACAGGCGGCGAAAGCTATCTTGCATCTGACGTTCCTGCTATACTGAAATATACCAGAGATGTCTATTATATCGGCAATCTGGAACTTGCAAAGCTGACCAAGGGAGAAGTGACCTTCTATAACCTTGACGGTGAAGAAATTCAGAAAGAAATGAAAACCATTGACTGGGATGCGGAAGCCGCAGAAAAGAGCGGCTATGAGCATTTTATGTTAAAGGAAATTCACGAACAGCCGAAAGTGGTCAGGGATACTATCAATTCTGTTCTGAAAGACGGTAATATCAGCTTTGAAAGTGTTGGTCTGACAGATACAGAAATGCAGAACATTCAGCAGGTGTATATTATCGCCTGTGGTTCGGCGTATCATGTGGGTATGGCGGCACAGTATGTTCTGGAAAAGCTGACCTCTCTGTCTGTTCGTGTGGAACTTGCATCGGAATTCCGTTACAGAGAAATGCAGCTTGCGAAAAACAGCCTTGCCATTATCATCAGTCAGTCTGGCGAAACCGCAGACAGCCTTGCAGCACTTCGTCTTTGCAAAGAGAAAGGTGTGAAAACTCTCAGTATTGTCAACGTAGTCGGTTCTTCTATCGCAAGAGAAGCGGACAATGTGTTCTATACATTGGCAGGCCCTGAAATTTCCGTTGCCACAACCAAGGCATACAGCTGTCAGCTTGTTGCAGCTTACCTGCTTGCCATGCAGTTTGCCAAGGCAAGAGGAGAGATCACGGACGAGAGGTTTGCAGAGCTTATCGCTGAGATCAATACGATCCCTGAAAAGATCGAAAAGATTCTGGAGGATAAAGAGCGTTTGCAATGGTTTGCTTCCAAGGTAGTGAATATCAAGGACGCATTCTTTATTGGACGTGGCATCGACTACGCAATCGGTATGGAAGGCAGTCTGAAACTGAAAGAGATCAGCTATATTCACTCGGAGGCATATGCGGCAGGTGAACTGAAACACGGACCGATCAGCCTGATCGAGGACGGTACAGTGGTATTCAGTGTGGTGACCCAGTCTGCTCTTTACGAAAAGACCATTAGCAATATGGTAGAGGTCAAGAGCCGTGGTGCAAAGCTGTTCGGACTCACAACATACGGCAATTACAATATGGAAGATGTTGCAGACTTTACGGTATATATTCCGAAAATCGATAACCTTTTTGCAGGCAGTCTTGCTGTGATTCCGTTGCAATTGCTGTCTTACTATGTTTCCGTGGGCAAGGGATTTGATGTGGATAAGCCGAGAAATCTTGCCAAGAGTGTGACCGTTGAGTAAGCGAAAAAAACTGCTCGTTGCAGTGTTTCTGGTGTATCTCTTTGTTGTTCTGTGGCTGACGCTGATCGACAGACAGTGGGGAGAACGCCGAGCGATGCTAACACCATTCTGGGAACTGCGGGAACTCCTCACAACCGACCGAAAGCTCTACTGGACACAGCAGATCGGGTGCAATATCCTCATGCTGATGCCTATGGGATTCTTGTTGCCATGCCTGCACCAAAAGTTTCGGAAACTGGGAAGCATATTTCTTATAGCATTAATCTTTTCAGTAGCAATAGAGATAACACAGTATTTCACAGGCAGAGGACTTTGTGAGTTTGATGATGTGTTTAATAATACGCTGGGTGCTTGTATAGGTTTTATCATATGGAAAAAATTAAGCCATTGAGGAGCAATTTCCTCAATGGCTTTTTGTTAATACTCAAACCGATCAATACCGCCGGATTTTACTCTGCATCTTTTCTGACAGAAACATATGCCAAGTTTTGCGATATTTTCATATTGTTCATCTCTTAAAGATGCTTCATAATCCTTATCTTCGATCTGCTGTAATGCCTCATTACAGGCTTTAAGCATTTGGTTAAATTTATCAACGATTTTGAATTCCAGTATGGCAGCATAGTGCCATTTGGAACGTTGCTTCACTACCAAATCAAAACGCCCGTTTCCCGACTCTCTGTTTGAAACGACTACATATCCATTAAATCCTGAAACAAGTCCTGTGACAAAACCATGATAGAAATTTTCTTTTTCATCAAAACAACTGATCGTATCTGTCATCCATGTACAGAGAAGATCTTCTAATTTTTCTGCATCTGCATTCAGGATAGCTTCGAGAATATCCTTTCTGCTGTCTGCATTGATTTTTTTCTCGAACCAAGCTCGAATTGTATTTTTGTAAATGCTTTTGATTTCAGTGTTTGGAATTACCATTTCATAATAAGTTTCATCACCTATTGTTTCGTAAGAAATTACTTTCAAGTAACCTGTAAAAAGCAGAAAACTCCAGATATACTCGCTGTTGATGTCTATTGTTCCATATGTGACATCTTCAAAAATCTGTGCTTTGACAGGTGTTCCGTTTATCAATTCTTCTATTGCGTTTTTCGTTCTGTCATTAGATTCCTCAATCAGACGTTTTACAATTTCGTTTGAACTTGTATTGGACCAGTATGGTTTGCATGGAATGGAATTTTTATCGGTTGCTTCCGACAGATAATTCAATACACTCCATGGATTATATATCTCAACATCATTAAATTTATAGCCATCATACCAATGCCTTATGTCTGAAGATTTATTTTCCAATCCATAACATTCAAGCAAACTGTCAATTTCTTTTTGTGTAAATCCGAAACTGTCATCAAATTTTGTACTCATAATAGAAAAAATCTGAAGGTTGTTCAATCCTGTAAAAATGCTTTCCTTCGAAACTCTCAGGCATCCTGTCAAAAACGCACGGTCAAGAGAAGGATTGGTTTTAAGTGCTGATTCAAATACGGAACGAATCAGATTTACCATATCATTATAAAATCCCTGATGAAATGCGTTTTCAAGCGGAACGTCATATTCATCTATTAAAATGATGACTTTTTTGCCATATGCAGATGCAAGCAGCGTTGAGAGAAAACCGATTGAAGTATTATAATCACTTTTATCTGCTTTCAATTCAATAAATCTTGTCAGTTTATCTAAATCTGTTTCTTCAATAACTGCACTATTAAATAATATGCTTTTATGTCTTAGTATCTCTGCACGTATAAGGTCTTTGAAAACAGCAAAAGCTTCTTCAAATGTCGCTTGCTTCATGCTCTTCAGAGAAATACTGATAACAGGGTACTGTCCCTGATATTTCATGCATTCAGGATATTTTGAAATTTTTAGACCATCAAAAAGATAAGCATTGCTTTCATCTGTTTTTTCAAAAAAACGCTGAATCATGCTCATATTCAAAGTTTTTCCGAATCTTCTTGGTCTGGTAAAAAGTCCGACTATTGTCTGACTTTCAATCAGTTCTTTTATCATCAAGGTTTTGTCAACAAAGTAATATTCGTCATCGATCAATCTCTTGAAATCCTCTATGCCGATTGGCAATGGCTTTCTTTCCACAGCATTCACCTCAGTTTCTGTAAAATATTTGTTGTAATCATTATACCATAAAACCGATTAAAAATCAACTTAATTTCGCTGAGTTTCAATGATATCTCGATTTTCTCAATATCATCCACGCCGATTTCCTTACTCTCCCGAAACGCCAGATAACATATATCTTTCCTGAAATACTTGAATATACCTTTTTCATATAGAATAGGGATTTTCGATAGACTACACTGGTAAAGAATTTCTGCGATGTAGAATTGTCAGATCACAAAATAGGGCGCAAAGCAATTAAGCAGCATGAATAGGTGCAGTATCCTGCAAAAAACACGCCCTTAGTTTCATTGACAAGGTTACCAAAGCGCAGTATAATAAAATCAGATCCTTTGCAATATGTATACTTTCATACCTACGAAAGGAAAATAGAATGATACTTTGTATTGTAACTGCTCCATGCAGAGTCTGAGGAGACTGCATGGAGGAATTGCCTTTGGCTGATATCCTCAGACTTTGCTTCTTTCTGTTATGCTCAATCATTTATAGAAAAAGGAGCAAAGATAAATGAAAAACAAATCACATCCACTGAAAAATTTTCTGATTCTCTGGAGCACACAAAGCGTTTCTCAGTTGGGTAGCAGTATCACGACATTTGCACTTACCTTATGGTTATACGAGACTACGGGTTCTTCTTTAAGCACAGCTGCACTTACCATATGCTCTTATGCACCCTATGTATTAATGAGCATCTTTGCAGGGACGCTGACAGACCGATTGGATAAAAAGAAAACCATGCTTGTCTGTGACCTGCTTGCTGTACTTTGCACCATAGCTGTGTTTGCCTTGTTTCGCACAAATCATCTGATGGTATGGCACTTGTATGCCCTGAACATCATTTCTGGGCTGATGAACACGGTACAGCAGCCAGCCTCAGAAGTTGCTATGACACTGATTATTCCCGAACAGTATTATCAGAAAACAAGTGCACTTCGTTCTCTATCCCGGTCATTGATCTCCATATTAAACCCCTTGATTGCTACCGCCTTGTACGCTTTTGCAGGACTGAATGGCGTTGTGGCAGCAGATGTCGGAAGCTTTATAATTGCATTTACGGCGCTGCTGTTTTTTGTTTCACTTCCAAAGAGCAGGAGCAAGAGAATCGAAAACGTCTTTCGTCTTGCAAAAGAAGGTCTGGGATTTTTGAAACGCAACCCTATGATTTTGACGCTGCTTTTGACGCCGTACTGCCGGGATATGTTCTTCCAAATCCAAAGGGCAGCCAAACCGTTCTTGGCATCGTCACTTCCTGCTCTGGTGCGGCTATGATTGTTGGCAGTCTAATTGTTTCTGCCCTGCCTAAACCGAAGGATCGGGTAAAAATTGTCTATCTGACAATGTTGTTTGCTATGGGGACGGAGAACTTTATCCTGGCATTTTCCAGAGAACCGGTGTTATGGTGTATCGGGCAGGCAATTGGATGGCTTTTTGTGCCGGTTATGAGTACGAATCTGGAAGTGATTCTCAGAGGTTCGATTCCTGTAGAATTACAAGGGCGTGTCTATGCCTGCCGAAATACGCTGCAATTTTTTACAATCCCGATTGGACTGTTTTGGGGTGGTTTTATGGTGGATGACGTATGCGAGCCATTTATGGTCAGACATGGTGATCTGCCGATTTTAAGAACGCTTTTCGGCACAGGAAAAGGCTCAGGTGCTGCTTTAATGATGTTCATACTTGGTGTGACTGGGAGTTTGATTTGCGTAATTGTCGGCGGGAGACTGAAAAAATATCACTACAACGAGATGTGAGTGAGAGTCTGGAAAATATTGTACTGTTTACACCCAACACACTCGAAAGCAATTTTGCCAATAGAAACCTGAATCAATTTTGAGAGAAATTATGTGCCAATCCAAAGTGCCAACTAAATTTGAAAATCCCCCAATTTTGCGTAGATTTTGCTTGAAATCCCACATCTTCGAGTCCTGTCACCTCGACCATATGTAAAACGGCTTAGATGCGAAATTTGACGCATTTAAGCCGTTTTTTATAAAGCCGAAAAATATGACAACGCGTCTTACGCACAAGCTTTATTCAGTGTTGCCTAAAGTTTGTAATTTTTTCGTATGAAAAGAGCACTTCATCAATTTGCCTGTTTCTTGCACACGTTTACACCGAAACATAGAATCACCACCTTGACTTTCCCCACTCAATTATGGTATAATACAATAGAACATTCATGAAGCAAAGCACATGACTATACACAAACAAGCAAACACTGCACAAAATGTGGAGGCAACTGATATGACTTTATTGGAAGAATGCTTGGATGTTTTAAAAAAATACAGCATCATAGAGGATAAGGAATTGGAAGAACAAGTTCTTTCTAATTTAAAGTCTACATTTTATGGAAAAATTGATTTTTCAAAGTATGCGGACGCTCATGAAATTAACTTTGAGGAAATCCGTCAGTTACCTGATGAAAGTGAATATTATGTCATATGGGATAACGCAGCAATTCCGATCATCAAGTGCAATATTGAGGATATTTTAGATAATATTTATGATGTATTAGCCGTTTCGTTTGATACTTGGCTAATATCAACTGATATGAAGCGGATAATAGAATTTTATCATGAGGGAAGCATCACCACAGCAAAAATTATTTAAATCATATCACTTTGGAAAGGGATAATTAACTGTTATGTACAGCAAACAAGAGTTAAGGAAACATTGCATAAAGCCGTCAGGCGGGCTTTATTCAGCGTTTCCTTTATTCCATGCAACAACAAAACATCAAATTCGTCTTGACAACCGCCCCTCAACTATGCTACAATAAAAAGGCAAAAAAAGAAAAGGGAGCAAAAATCCATGGAACAGTGGGATATTTACGATGAAAACAAACAAAAGACCGGACGCACAATGAACCGGAATGACTGGCACATGAAGCCGGACGAATTTCACCTGACCGTGCTGGGAGTGTTACAGCGTCCGGACGGCAAATATCTGATTACACGCCGTAATCTGGACAAGGAATGGGCTGCCGGCTGGTGGGAAGTTCCGGGCGGCGGTGTTCGTGCCGGAGAAGACGGAGCCGATGCCGTAAAACGTGAGATTCTGGAGGAAACTGGTATCGATGTCACCGGTGCCAAGGGCGGCTATGCGTTTTCCTATAAGCGTGTCAATCCGGAAGAACAGAACAATTACTTTGTGGATATTTACAAGTACGTGCTGGATTTTACCGAAGCAGATGTAAAAGTACAGCCGGACGAGGTGACGGAATTCGCACTGGCAACTGCCGAGGAGATCCGTGCCATTGCTGCACAGGGTATTTTCCTGCACTATGACAGCATCAGGGAAGCGTTTGTCTGATATAGCTTTATTATGTACATAAAAACCCCCTGACTTTCTGGTTCAAACCGTGAAAGTCAGGGGGCTTTTTTATAGAATGGTATTGTTACGAAGTGTAGCTTTTCAGTGTGACATCTTTCCCCAGCAGATACTGTGTCAGCAGGACAATATCTGCTACGCTGAATACGCCGTCGCCGTTGGTGTCCTGCGGGCTGGCAGTCAGCACATCCTCTGTGCTCTGCCATTTGGCGATGTTCTGCCGCATCAGTGTCAGATCCACACCGTTGACCAGCTTGTCACTGTTCACATCACCTGCAATTATTTTGCTGTCCGGTGTTGTTGTACTGCTGTTCCCGCTGCCGTAGTAGTCGGAAAGGGAAATGCCGTTGGCACCCAGAGCAATTGTGTGATCCAGACTGATAAACTTGCCGTTGTCGTCCTGCCACAGTGCCGGCTTGACCAGAGCATATTTCTCCTCGTCCCACTTGCCGAAGTTGTCGTAGACCAGTCCGCCGGTGTCGCCGGAGTTTTCGTTGAAGCACCAGAACGTGTGGTGGATCCGGTTTTCGATCATGAAATCGCGGAGATAGGTCATCCACTGCTCGTTTTTGCCGCCGTCCATAAATCCGCCCCATTCGCCCATCAGCAGGGGAGCCACGCCCTCATCCTGGAGGAAGAACCAGTTGTCATACCAGCAGTCTTTCAGCAGCGTTTCCTGTGTGAAGCCGTCGTAGAACCACTTCTGTTCCCATACCAGCGGACCGTAGTCGTGAGGGGAATAGACCAGCTGGCTCTGATATTTGCCCAGATCAATGGGATATTTTTTCGCCCCGCGGAAATTGCCGCCCCACCATGTGCCGTAATAATATTCTGTCATGGTGGTGTAGTCGATTTTCGGAGCAGTCCAGTCATAGCCCTCTTTGGGGTAGACTTCCGTACCTTCTACCATGACCAGCAGTTCCGGATTCTTTTCCAGTACCCGTGCCGCACAGGTTTCTGCGGCGTATTTCCAGTTGGTAGGATCAGTGGAATCGTCCCACTTTGCCATTTGGTCTTTTACATCAGCTGTGCCGTGGGGCTCGTTTTTCAAGTCAATGGCGAGAATGGTGTCATCGTCTTTATAGTAGTCTGCAAACCATGCCAGTGCATCGCACCAGTCTTCTGTGCTGAATTTGTCCGTGTACCACAGGCTGATCTGATGACCGGCGGAAGCCGTTTCCGCACTGTGAATATCGATCATGATCTTGATGCCCAGTTCCCGACACCACTTCACCGCCATGTTCCAGATGTCGAAGCTGTACTTGATCGTGCCGCCCTCGATGCCTTCTTCCGTCAGTTCCGGATTGCTGTACTGGTTGACCTTGGGGGTAGCGGGATCAGGGTCGCCGTTTTTCCACTGGAGCAAAATTTCCGTAGACATGGGAACACGGAGAAAGTTGAATCCGTGGTCGGCGATCTGCCGGAGCATATCGTGCATGTTCTGGGACCATACCCCGTCGAAAACCTGACTGCCGACATTGTAGCCGAACCAGTTGCAGCCGGTGATCCAGACCGGATTGCCGTCCTTGTCTACGATCTCGGCGTTGTCGTTGACGTGCAGCCAGTCGTCGTGGTAGCTGTCCGGCTGTGTGGCAGCCTGTGCCGCGAGGGACACCGCCGGAGCCGCTGTGCCGGCAAGCATGGTTCCCGCCAGAGCTGCCGGCAGCAGCAATTTCTGAAAAATGTGATGCAGCATAAAATCCTCCCTGTATCATGTGCGTGCGGAATGCTTCCGCATCTGATTTCTGTTTTGCCTATATTGTAGCACAATTCGTGGGAAATGTCAATTGTTTTTGTGGGAATCGGAGAACAGAGAAAAACTTTTGCTGGATTTGCCGGAGCAGTCATGTCTTTTCTAAGTATTCCTCCAAGCAAACATTTTCCGACTGGATTTCCTGTGCTGCCTCTTTTCCCACATAGCGATAGTGCCACGGTTCGTAGTCAATGCCGGTAATGTCCTCTTTGCCCTCCGGATACCGCAGAATAAAGCCGTAGCGATAGGCGTTTTGTGACAGCCACTGATAAATGGTGTCGTTGTCGCACCGGCTCTTGTCGGCGTTGATGTCCAGTGCCAGTCCCAACTGATGCTCGCTGTAGTTTGGCTTTGCCACCCACTTTTCCGCTTCCTTGCGTGCTTTGCGTTCACTGTAGCCCTCTGCAAGGTAGGCATCGATTTTTTCCTGCATCATCTCCTGTTGCTGCTGCTCCGAACGATAACCCTCGCCGACAACAGGGTAGACACCTTCCGTTCGCATGTCATCAAACATACTCTGTAAATCAGGGTAGATGCGGGAATCCACCTGCACACCGTTGGAAAGTGTCGTCAGTTCCGGCGAGTATCCTCTGGGCAAGGCGTGTTCATTGTTGACCAGTATCAGATTCCACGGGGTGTTGCTTTGCGTGGAAAATCTGATAGGTAAACCGGCATGCTGTCGGAACAGCACCAGTCCGAGAAGCACTGCCAGAATCAGCAGGGGAATAAACAGAAAACGAAAAAATCTGTGTCTTTGTGAAGTCATAAAAAGCACTCCTTTCGCTTCTGATTGTATCACATCTGCGAAAGAAGTGCCTGCGGAAATGCATATGGCTTTCTGTTTTTTTTCTGAAAAAAATCATACGATTTTCTGACGAAGCGGGAGCGTTACGGTGAATCGAATCTGCTCGTTCCGGCTGTCTGCTTTTATTGTGCCACCGTGCAGTTCGGTGATCTGCTTGGCAATTGCCAATCCTAATCCAGCCCCGCCGGTAGCAGTGGCACGGGAACTGTCCCCGCGGAAGAACTGTTCAAAAATGCGGTCTAACTTTTCCGGTGAAATAGTGCGTCCGGTATTGCAGATCGTCAGCACGGCATATTCCTCGGTGGTGTGCATCTCCAGTGAAATGGCGGTATTGGGATAACTGTAGCTGATAGCGTTGCGAATCAAGTTGTCTACAACCCGTTCCAGCTTATCCGGATCACAGGTAAGTTTCACATCAGGGGCAATTTCTGTTTGCAGCTGTAGGTGCTTTTCCTCCAGAATCGGCTGAAATTCAAAGGCAGTTTGCTCTAGCATACGGGAAAAGTGAATCGTTTCCCATTCCAGTTCCATATGCGTCAGCTGAAAACGGGTGATCTCAAAGAATTGGTTAATGAGTTCTTCCAGCCGCCGTGCCTTGTTCAGAGCGATGCCGGTATATTTTGCACGCAGTTCCTGTGAAATTTCCGGCTCGTCCTGCAATAGAGAAAGGTAGCCGATCACACTGGTAAGCGGTGTTTTCAGGTCGTGTGCCAGATAGACGATCAGATCATTTTTCCGCTGTTCGGCTTCCTTTGCGGCAAGTGCGTTTTGGTTGGAGGATTCCCGCAGGCGGTTCAGTTCGTCCTGAATCGTCTTGACTGGTGCGGAAAGGGTAATTGGTTTTTCCGGTTCCTGCTGCATTTGCTCTGCTGCTTGTACGATCTCCTGTAAATAGGAGAACGGCTTTCGGAAAAGCAGCAGCGAAATGACGACCACGCTGACAATTGCCAGAAACGGAGTCAAAAAACGTATTGTCTGCAAGATATATGCCATGGAAGCCGAACCGTTCCAAACAATATCCCAGCGAAGCAAAGACGAAATGCCGACAAGCAGCAGAATCATTAGTCCCAGCCACAGCACGATCGACAGAAATAACAGCAGTACCGTTCGCAGCCATAGCCGCCGAATGGCACGGGAACGGTCAGAAACTGCTCTGGGGACATAGAAGAAAAAACGGTAAATCAAAAATCCCCAGCCTGCCAGAAAGAGTGCCGGTGCGATGCCAAATTCCGCCATTTTAAACAGGATATAGGGCGTTTCGTAGGACTGCCATGTGACCAGATGACAGAGAATATACCCTAGTCCAAACAAGACCACCATGCCAATGGTGAAGCCGATGCCGCACAGCCAGAACTGTACCAGTTTTTTGTGTTTGCTGTTTTGCTTATTCATCGATCTTGTACCCCACGCCCCATACCGTTTTGATCCACTTGGGCTTGCGGGGCAGTTCGCCCATTTTTTCCCGCAGGCGGGCAATGTGTGCCATAACGGTATTGTTGTTGTCCAGATATTTTTCGCCCCAGACTGCTTCGAACAGTTCTTCGGAAGAAACCACATGCCCCTTGCGGGAACAGAGATACCAGAGGATCTCGAATTCCAGCGGTGTCAGCGAAAGCGGTTTGCCGTAGAGGGTGCATGTATGGCTTTCATGGTCGATGTACAGTCCGCCGCAGTCGTACACTGCCGCCGGAGCAGGTTCCGGTGCAGTCTGGTTGTACCGGATATATCGTCGCAGCTGTGTCTTGACGCGTGCAACGACCTCCAGCGGGTTGAACGGCTTCGTGATATAATCGTCTGCACCCAGTGTCAGCCCTGTGATCTTATCCACATCTTCCGTTTTGGCAGTCAGCATAATCAACGGAAACAAATGCTTTTCCCGAATTTTCCGGCAGAGGGTGAAGCCGTCCAGATCCGGAAGCATCACGTCCAGCAGTGCCAGTGCAATGGGCTGGGTGTCTGCAATATGCAGAGCCTCTGCGGCACAGGAAGCCTTTTTCACCAGATAGCCTTCGTTTTTCAGGTAGACCTCCACAAGGTCTGCAATTTCTGTTTCATCATCGACAACCAATATCATTTCTGCCATAGCTTTTCTCCTAATGATAAAATACAACTATATTATAGCATAGGCTTGGAGAAAATGCAAATGGTGTTCGAATGTTTTCAGATATATGTTTTTTGGTAAAATTTCACGTATCACTTACACCAGACAAGAACCGCTGTGCAGAAATGTACAGCGGTTCTTTCAGTTTTCCCACACTGCACAAAATATTCGTCTGCTGTTCGAAAAATAATTCTTGACAAATTACTTAAATTACTGTATAATTAGCTAAAAAAGCAACTTTGCAAAAAGAAAGGGCGGAGAAACGTGGCAAAAGCAGTACGAATGTCTGACATTGCCGAGCGGCTGCATGTCAGCATTGTAACAGTTTCCAAGGCACTTGCCGGAAAGGACGGTGTCAGCGAGGAGCTGCGGCAGGAAATTCTACAGCTGGCAGAAGAAATGGGTTACAAGAACAAGAAAGCCAAGCCGGTGGCTGCGGCGAAAACCTATACGCTGGGAATTGTGACATCTTATCGATATATTGAAAAAGGACAGTCGTTTTACTGGAGTCTGTACGAGCGGATCCTGTTTTATCTGGCACAGACCGGACATATCGGCATTCTGGAAGTGGTGAACGATACTGCGGAGCAAAACTGTCAGGTGCCGCGGCTGGTGCAGGAAGAACGGGTGGACGGCGTGATCGTCATGGGCAATTTCTCAAAAGCCTATCGAAATATGCTGGCGGAAACTGAAATTCCCTTGGTAGTGCTGGACGCGTTTGACGCACGGTATCATCGGGACTCCGTGATCTCCGACGGCTATTACGGCATGTATACCATGGTGGATTACCTGCTGCAAATGGGACATCGGGATATTGTCTTTGTGGGTTCTGTCAATGCCACCAGCAGTATCACTGACCGCTATTATGGCTATTGCCGTGCCATGCGGGAAGCCGGTGTGACTGTGACGGAAGATCATATTCTACCGGATCGTGATGCAGAAGGAAAGGTGACAGTTTCTCTGGAACGTCTGTCTAAGCTGCCCACTGCGTTTGCCTGTAACTGTGATGTTACTGCATATGTGCTGCTGAATGCTCTGAAAGAAAATGGGATTCGTGTGCCGGAGGACGTTTCTGTGGTGGGATTCGATGACTACATTCTGGCAGATCTGGCTGTTCCATCGCTGACGACTTACGCCATTGACGTAGATCATATGGCAAAAGTCAGTGCCCAGCAGCTGATTCGCCGGATCCAGAAGCCCGAAGCCGAAGTTCGCCGCATTGTCGTCAGCGGAAAACTGGTGATTCGGGAAAGCGTGCAGAAACATTCAGGAAACACTGCATAGAGTCCGCCTGACGGCTTTGCACGCAATCTGCTTGCAGATTTTCCGTCATATTGCTCAGAAATCTGTCGAAAAATCTGACTACGCATCTTACGCACAAGCTTTATTCAGTGCTTCCTTAGCAACAATTTTGCTTATATGTCAGTCCGACAGGGGAGAATTTCTCTGTTGGACTTATTTTTTTAGCTAAAAAATCGGAAATTCCGAATCGCGATACCGAATTGCACAACAAATCCGGTGAAATGTTTGTTGAATATAGCTAATTCGAATAGAATCCTTTTGTGAAAAATGCAGAAAAGCTGTTTTAAGCTTAAATTTAGCTTGACTTTTAGGTAAAAATAGAGTAAGATAGGATCATAGAGAAACGGAATATAAAAAAGATTCCGGAAAGCTATACGTGAAAAATCAGCATAAAATTGCGATTCGGCACAAGAATGCAATACCGAAATGGAGGAACTTATTATGAAACACAGAATTCTGGTTCTGGTACTGGCAGGCATGCTCACTGCTGCGGCGACCGCGTGTGGAAGCACCAACGGCAAAACCAGCAAAAACGCAGACGCAAAGCCGACCGTTGCCTATAAGGACATGCAGGTAGGCGAAACGGCTACTGATCTGAAGGCAGACCTGAAGATCCTGACCAACCGCACCGATCTGGTGGATTCCGATTTTCAGGACTACATCAGCGAATTCAATGCCATGTATCCGAATATCACAATTACCTATGAAGGTATTACCGATTACGATACTGATGCTACAACACGGCTGTCTTCCGGTGACTGGGGTGACATCTGCTGTATTCCAACTACGGTAGACAAGAGCGAACTGAGTAATTATTTTGAAAAGATCGGTGACTACGGTGACTTCAAGGATACTTACGAATTTGCAGATAAGCAGATGTTTAATAATGAAGTCTACGGTATCCCTACCATGGGCAATGTCAGCGGTGTCGTTTACAATAAAGCGGTTTTTGAAAAGGCAGGCATCACAGAACTGCCGACAGATCCGGAAACATTTCTGGCAGATCTGAAGCTGATTCAGGAAAAAACTGATGCCATTCCGCTGTATACCAACTACGCTGCCGGCTGGACATTAACAGCATGGGATGCTTATATCAGCGGCGGTGCAACGGGAGATGCGGATTTCAAAAACAACAAGCTGGTACACTCCAAGGATCCGTTTGCAAAGCATGACGATATGACCGGACCGTTTGCCGTATACGATACTCTGTATGAAGCAGTAAAGCAGGGGCTGACGGAAGAAGACCCGACTACAACTGACTGGGAGGGCTGTAAGGCACAGATCAACGAAGGCAATATTGGCTGCATGGTTCTGGGCAGTTGGGCAGTGCCGCAGATGCAGGCAGGCGGTCCCAATGCAGATGACATCGCCTATATGCCGTTCCCGATCAGCGTGGACGGCAAACAGTATGCTTCCGCAAGTGCAGACTATTGCTATGGTGTCAATGTGAACAGTACCAGCGAAGAAAAAACGGCAGCGATGCTGTACATCAAGTGGCTCACCGAGTCCTCCGGCTTTGCGAAAACTCAGGGCGGTATCCCGATCGTAAAGGGCGATGCGTATCCGGATTCTCTGGAAAGCTTTCAGAGTATCACGCTGGTGACCGATAATCCTGCTCCTGCCGGAGAAGAAGACTTGTTCGGTAAGATCAACAACGATTCTGAAATTTCTCTGGATTCTGATTCCACGCATGTGGCTTCGATTATAGAAGCAGCCATCGGCGGCAATCAAACGATGGAAGAAATCGCCGATGAATGGAATGCTGCATGGACCAGTGCACAGGAAAAGAACGGTGTAACTCCGGAATAAAGATAACGCTTGAAGTCAGAAAGGAAGTGCATGGACATGGCAGAACATCACACAGAAGTCGGATTGTCCAAACGAAAGCGGCGGCTGCAATGGTCCAATGTGAATGTACAGAAAGTGGTAGTGACCCTGACATTTCTGTTTGTACCATTGTTCCTGCTGGTACTGTTTACATATCTGCCGTTTTTCAAAATGGTGCAGTTCAGCTTTTACGACATGAAATATATCGGTGCCAGAAAGTTTGTGGGACTGCAAAACTATGTGGACGTTTTCACACGAGATGATTGCTTCAATGCCCTGAAACTCAGCCTGTATTATATGGTTGGTTCCGTTGTGCAGCTGGCATTGGCACTGCTGCTTGCAACGATTCTCAGCTTTAATCCAAAAGGCGGAAACTTTTTCCGCGGAGCACTGTACTTTCCGAGTTTGGTCTGCGGCATTGCCGTGGGATTCATTTTCAAGTATTTCTATACCCACGGATTCGTGCTGGACTCCATTTTGGGCTTGCTGGGAATTCCCGAAGACATGCTGCCGTTCTGGCTGAAAGATACCCGCATCAACAACTGGGTGCTGGTGGCATCTTCTATCTGGCGGTACATGGGACAAAACATGGTACTGTTTATCGGAGCGATTGCCAGCGTAGACAAGACTCAGTACGAAGCCGCAGCCATTGACGGTGCCAACGCATGGCATCGGTTCCGTTACATTATCCTGCCGTCCATTCGCACGATCGTAGTACTGAATATGATCCTCGCCATTTCCGGTTCGCTGTCCGTATTCGAAATCCCTTATGTAATCACAGACGGCGGCTTCGGAACATCGACCTATTTTGTCTTAATGGATAAGCTGGCACACGCCAACCAGAAGGTTGGTCTGGCATCGGCAATGGCAGTGGTACTGCTGGTGCTGATCCTGTTGGTCAGTGCTGTGCAGAAGTTGGCAGAAAAGAAGTTGGATTCTGGTATTCGCACCAGTAAGAGGAGGGCGAGAAAATGAAACAGGGACACGTCTTTCTAAAAAAACTGCCGAAGCAGATTCTACAGTATGCGATTCTGCTGCTGGGTGCATTCTGTGCACTGGTGCCGATCGTCAGCTGTGTGACAACGGCATTTAAAAACGATGAAGAATACCGCACGACCAGTGTTATGACACTGCCGGAAAGCTGGCTGAACTTTGAGAATTTCAAGGTGGCATGGGAAAAGGCAGACATGGGAAAAGCGTTTCTCAACAGCTTTCTGATTCTGGTTTGTGTGCTGGTGGGCAGTACCATGATTTCCGCCATGCTGGCATATGTGCTGAACCGATTCCAGTTCCGCGGCAATCACCTGATTCGCAATCTGTTCATGGTTGCGGCACTGATCCCGGGAATTGCCACACAGGTCACCGTCTATCAGATCATGACGGTTCTGCATCTGGTCAATACGCTTTACGGCTACATTTTCCTGATGCTTGGGACTGATGTTATCGCCATTTATATCTTTTTGCAGTTTTTCGAGAATCTGCCAAAGACATTGGACGAGGCGGCAATTCTGGACGGTTGCAGTTATTTCGGCGTATTTTTCCGAATCCTGCTGCCGCTGCTGAAACCGGCGATCGTTACCAGTGCGATTCTGAAAGGTGTCGGCACCTACAACGAATACTATATGGCAAACCTGTATTTGCAGGACAAGAACCTGTATCAGGTGGTATCCACTTCTTTGTACACATTCACCGGACCTATGGGCAGCCAGTATCAGTATATCTGTGCCGGCGTAATTATCACCATGATTCCGATTCTGATTATTTTCCTGTTTTGTCAGAAACAGATCTACAGCGGCATGGCAATGGGTGCTGTAAAGGAATAATAGGAGGCAATATATATGAACCCGACTTTGACACAGGCAGCCAGCCTGCCGAATATTCCGTGGCAGAACCGACCGGGAAACTGTTCTGCACCGGTGTGGCGTTATACCGAAAACCCTATCATTTCCCGCAATCCGATTCCCGATGTTGCCCGCATATTTAATAGTGCTGTGATTCCCTATCAGGGTGCCTATGTGGGTGTGTTCCGCGGAGAGCAGGTGAACGGCATTCCGTTTATCTACTTCGGCAGAAGCCGCGACGGAATCCACTGGGAGTTTGAACCGGATAAGATCCAGTTTGTAGATGAGAACGGCGAGCCGTTTCAGCCGGTCTACGCATACGATCCCCGACTGGTAGAAGTGGACGGAACCTATTATGTCATCTGGTGTCAGGACGCATATGGTGCAGCGATCGGCATGGCAAAGACGACCGATTTCCGGACATTTGTGCGAGTGGAAAATCCGTTCCTGCCGTTTAACCGGAACGCGGTATTGTTCCCGCGAAAGGTCAACGACAAATATCTGATGCTGTCCCGTCCCAGTGACAGCGGACACACCCCATTCGGGGACATCTTCCTGAGCGAAAGCAAAGACATGGAATACTGGGGACACCACCGCCATGTTATGGGCAAGAGCAGCCGCTGGTGGGAAAACACCAAAATTGGCGGCGGAGCAGCACCGATCGAAACCAGTGAGGGCTGGCTGTTGTTCTACCATGGTGTTACCAATACCTGTAACGGATTCGTCTACAGCATCGGCGGTGCCATTCTGGATTTGGACGAACCGTCCAGGGTGAAATACCGCTGTGAAAACTTCCTGCTGACACCGGAACAGTGGTACGAAGAACGTGGCTTTGTGCCGAACGTTTGTTTCCCCTGTGCCACCCTGCAGGACGGCGACACCGGCAGAATTGCGATTTACTATGGCTGTGCAGACAGCTATGTGGGTCTGGCGTTTACTGATGTACAGACTGTAGTCGAATACATTCAGTCCCATGATGCGGCTTGTGATGATGACCGCGGCGAGGGCAGACGATAATTGCAGATATGCCAACAATAGGAGGGATGGACATGAAACTGACCGCAGAAGTGCAAATGATGCTGGAACAAAAAATCATTCCGTTCTGGCTGTCGCTACAGGACGATCATTATGGCGGGTTTGTCAGTTATGTAGATCTGAACCTGCGGCGGAATGAAAAAGCCGAAAAGGGCTGTATTCTCAACAGCCGGATCCTCTGGTTTTTTTCCGAAGCGGCAATGCTGCTGAAACGTCCGGACCTGCGGCAAGCGGCAGATCATGCGTACCGGTTTCTGATGCGGTACTGCATGGATCGCAAAGCCGGCGGCGTGTACTGGTCGGTGACTTTTGATGGAAAACCGCTGGACACCACCAAGCACACTTACAATCAGGCGTTTGCGATCTACGCCCTGTCTGCTTATTATCGGCTGACCGGAAATCCGAAGGCGTTGTTTGCAGCGAATCAGTTGTTTCAGTGCGTGGAAAACCATTGCCGCGATGCAGGCGGCTATGGAGAAGCCTATGACCGTTTCTGGAATCCGGAATCTAACGAAAAGCTTTCCGAAAACGGTGTTATGGCAGAGCGTACCATGAACACCCTGCTCCATGTTTTTGAAGGCTACAGCGGACTGTATCAGGCGACACAGGCACCGGAAGTGGGAACAGAACTGTGTGCCCTGCTGGACATCTGGGGAAAGCACATGTTCCAACCGGAAAAACGCCGGCAGGAGGTATTCTTTGATAAGAACTACCACAGTCTGATCGATCTCCAGAGCTACGGACACGATATTGAAAGTGCATGGCTACTGGACTGGGGCTGTGATCTGCTGGGAGATGCGGCACTGGCTGAAAAGGTACACCGCATGACCGATGTGCTGGCACAGTCTGTACTGGAACGCGGCTTTGACGGCGAAGCCGTCTGCAACGAAATCGAAAAAGGTGTGACAGATACAGACCGGATCTGGTGGGTGCAGTCAGAGGCGATCGTTGGATTTGTCCACATGCTGGAAAAACATCCTGAACAGAAACAGTACGGCGAAGCCGCCGCGAAAGTGTGGAAGTATATTCTGCGGCAGCTGGTGGATTCGCGGGAAAACAGCGAATGGTTCTGGAAAGTGGACATCACCGGCAAACCGGTGAAAAAGCTGACGATCGTTGACCCGTGGAAGTGTCCGTATCATAATGGCAGAATGTGTATGGAGATCATAAGGAGGAATCCAGATGTATCATGTTGAATATCTGCGGCAGAAAGAGAAGCAGGAGGAATTGCTCCGCCGCAAAAATGAGAAATCTTCTTTTTATAATGGTATCTACCTGCGGTGGAAAAATCCGGTGCTCACCCGTGACCATGTGCCGCTGCACTGGCGGTACGATCTGAATCCGGAAACGAACCCGTTTTTTCTGGAACGGCTGGGAGTCAACGCAGTGTTCAACGCCGGAGCAATTTATCTGAACGGCAAGTATAGTCTTGTGGTTCGGGTAGAGGGCAATGACCGCAAAAGCTTCTTTGCGGTTGCAGAGAGCACCAACGGCATCGACAATTTTCGCTTTCGGGAAAAGCCCGTTGTGCTGCCGGATTTGTATCCGGACGAAACCAATGTCTATGACATGCGGCTGACTCAGCACGAGGACGGCTGGATCTACGGCGTGTTCTGCTCCGAATCCAGTGCCAAAGACCCTGCCGACTTGTCAGCGGCAGTGGCGGCAGCAGGCATTGTCCGCACCAAGGATTTGAACACGTGGGAACGCCTGCCGAATCTGGTGACCAAGCAAAGCCCCCAGCAGCGGAACGTCTGCCTGCTTCCGAAATTCGTAGACGGGAAGTATGCGTTTTATACCAGACCGATGGACGGCTTCATTGAAACTGGTTCCGGCGGCGGTATCGGGTTTGGACTGGCAGAGGACATCACCCATGCGGTGATTGAAGAAGAACGTATGACCAGCCTGCGGAAGTATCACACCATTACCGAATCCAAAAACGGAGCCGGTGCGGTGCCTATCGAAACGGAACAGGGCTGGCTGCATCTGGCACACGGCGTGCGGAATACGGCAGCAGGACTTCGCTATGTATTGTATGTATTTGTCACAGACCTGCACGAGCCGTGGAAAGTGATTGCCGAACCGTCTGGCTATTTTCTGGCTCCGCTGGGCGGAGAACGGGTGGGTGACGTTTCCAACGTGGTATTCACCAACGGTGCGATCGTTCGGCCGGACGGCACGGTATACATTTATTATGCATCATCAGACACACGGCTGCACGTTGCCACTACCGACATCAAGCGGCTGTTGGATTACGCTTTTCACACCCCGCAGGATCCGCTTCGCAGTGCCGATTGTGTCAAGCAGCGGTGTGATCTGATCGACCGGAATCTGGAATTTATACATCAACAGGGATAACGCTCTTTTGGAATTGTTATGAGGAGGAACCAAAATGAAGAAGAAATGGATCGCAGCAATCAGCAGTGTCGTTCTCGGCTGCAGCACCGTAATGATGCCGTTTGCATCATCATTCACCGTAAATGCAGCTGATACCCGCAGCGGATTCGTTACCACCAACGGCACCCAGTTCATGCTGGACGGCTCTACATTCTACTATGCCGGCACCAACAACTACTACCTGAACTTCAAGCCGAAGGAAAGCGTAGATGCAGTGCTGGAAGATGCCGCAGAAATGGGACTGAAAGTTGTCCGCACATGGGGCAACTTAGATGCCGGTGTGAAAACGGATAAGGTTTCTGATAAAGGTTACACCGTATTCACCGACAGTGTAGACGGCTCCGGCGAAAAGGAAGGCGTGTACTATCAGTATTTCGATGCCGATCTGGGCAGACCGGTCGTCAACGAAGGCGAGGACGGCTTGCAGAAGCTGGACTATGCACTGTACAAGGCAGAGCAGGAAGGTATCAAACTGCTGATCACCTTTACAAATAACTGGGAAGCATTCGGCGGCATGGGACAGTATGTCCAGTGGGCAAAGCTGGCAGGGGAAAATGTCAGCGGTCACGATGACTTCTACACCAATGAAACCATTAAGGGCTGGTATAAGGATTACATCAAGACACTGCTCAATCATGAGAATGTATATACCGGCGTAAAGTACAAGGACGATCCCACGATCTTCTCATGGGAACTGGCGAATGAACCTCGCTGTGAATCCGATGCTGGCTGTGAAAACAACACCGTTGTAAAGTGGGCAACCGAAATGAGTGCCTATGTGAAGTCTATCGACAACAACCACATGCTGGCTGTTGGTGACGAAGGCTTCTATAACTATGGTTACAACGATTTTCCGGAGGGCGACCACAAGTATGTATACCACGGCAGCTCCGGTATGGACTATTTACAGCTGACCTCGATTCCGGATATTGACTTCGGCACTCTGCATGTGTACTGCGACCAGTGGGGACTGACCAAGGAGCAGGGCGAATTCTGGTTCAAGAAGCACGGCGAGGACACCGCGGCAATGAATAAGCCGCTGATCGCAGAAGAATTCGGCTGGAAAGACCAGGGCGAAAGAGCCGATGTTTACACAGACTGGTTTAACATTTTCGAGGGCAACACCTACGAGGGCGTAGAATTCGCCGGAACCAACTACTGGATGCTGGCTTCCGTGGACGGCGGCAGCCTGTATCAGGACTATGACGGCTATACCGTTTATTTTCGGGATTACCCGAAAACCAATGATGCACGTGATGTCATTATGGCACATGCAGAGCGTATGAATGCCCGCAATGCACAGAACAGCGTTTCTCCGAAAAAGGCAGACTTTGACATTGTGAACCCGAAAGATGTGACCTTGCAGGCAACGATCAAACTGGGCAGCATCTCCGGACTACAGCTGGACGATACCGCACTGACTGCTGACACCGACTACAGCATCAGCGGCACTACAGTTACCATTTCGAAAAATGCACTGCAATCGCTGGAACTGGGCAATCACAAGGTAACGCTGCTTACCACCGAGGGTGCACAGCCGACCGCATTGATTCGCGTGTACGATTCCACTGCGGAGGAACAGTCCCGCAGCGTGATCGACGACTTCGAAAGCTATGCAGACAGCAAGGCAGTTGCCGCAGCATATCAGCAGAATTCCAGCGGTGACAGCCTGACCCTTTCGCTGGACACCGAACATGTAAAGAACGGCAAGGCTGCCCTGAAATACGACTACAGCGTGGCAGATGGCGGTGCAGGCTACTGCGGTGCTACCAAGAACTTGGGCAGTGCAGACTGGACCGGCTTCGACGGCATTCGCTTCTGGATCCTGTCGGACGGCAGCAACCGCGAAACTACATTCCAGTTTGTGGACGGTGCCGGTGCATACTGGGAGAGCGTTCAGAAAGTCACTGCCGAAGAAGGCTGGACAGAGGTAAAGATCCCGTTCTCAGACTTCTATGTGCAGCAATGGGGCACTGCCGCAGAAACTCCGACACTGAGCGGTGTGAAAGAATTCTCTCTCTACACCGGACAGAACGGCAATCCGGGAACCGGTGTATGGTATTTCGATGACATCGGTCTGTACCATGACGGTACGGTCACGGTACCCGATGCAGAAGCAACAGAAACAGAAGCGACCTTTGACCCGCAGGATCCCACAGACATCATCTTTACCATTATCACTAACGGACATGTGCTGACCGGCATTACCGAGGACGGAAATGCATTGCAGCAGGGAACGGATTACGCTGTCAACGGCAGCCAGTTCCGCTTCAATCGCTCCTATCTGGAAACCCTGACAGAAGGCAAGCACACCCTGCATGTGACATTCGCCACTTGTCCGGACGTTGTTCTGACCATTCAGGTGCTGGGACAGTCCGGCACGACTGAAACTACAGTCACGACCGAAGAAACCACGACCACAGAAACAGAAACCACTTCCTCTGCGGCAGACACCACAAGTGAAACCGCTTCTTCGGAGAGCACCACAGAAACCGTTGCCTCCACCACAGAAACCACAGCTCAGACAACTGCATCTTCTTCCGAAGTGCTGGGACAGGTGCTGTACGGTGACGTGAATCTGGACGGCAGAGTAGACATCACAGACGCAGTGCTGCTGAACAAGGCGACTGCCGGCGTGGTAACCCTGAATGATGCTGCACGTCAGAACGCAGACTGCGATGCCAACGGCATGACAGATACCAATGACGCAACCGTTTTGCTCCGGTTCTTGGTGCAAATCATCAACAACCTGCCGGAAATGGCAGAATAAATTTTAGGGCAATACCGCACAAAGATTGTGCGACAGATGCGTCGTCAAATTTTTCG
>ERZ773114.570-NODE-570-length-44740-cov-11.956630_pt1 | contig 44740 bp, 74 predicted proteins | sample MGYA00580564_ERZ773114 | MGnify/ENA primary metagenome ERZ773114 (study PRJEB29015, sample SAMEA2737836) | human gut metagenome | biome: human gut; feature: human-associated habitat; material: faeces | place: China | collected 2012 ... | reverse complement strand
TAAGCTCAAGTTTCATTTCATTATCTCCCTACCGCCAGCGCCGCGCCGGCGGTTTAATTCTACTTTTAGTAGAGTTATTGAGCAAAAAAAATATCATCATAAGAAACTCCGAGGAACTCCGAAATCTTCTTAGCTTGCTTAATTGTAGCCTCATCTGGATTTTCCTCTAATTTTCTGTAAGTTTGGACATGAATGTTTAACAGCTCAGCCATTTCATCCTGAGTTTTCCCTTTTATCAAACGCATTTGTTTCAAAGACAAGCCCATATTAATTTCACCTCCTTGTTTGTAATTTTATTCTAATCTACTTTTAGTAGATTGTCAACCACCTAAAGTAGATTATTTTCGTTGTAATGTTGATTTTTTTCTACTTTCAGTATATTATAGACTAAAAAGAACAAAGGAGGTTCTCTTATGGGAATCAGTGAAAATATAAAAATCTTACGCGAAAAATACGGATTATCGCAAAAAGAGTTAGGCCAAATCGCAGGTGTTAGCGATAAAGCTGTTTCAACATGGGAACAAGGTTTGAAAGAACCCAGAATGGGTGCAATTCAAAAATTAGCCGATTATTTTTGTATCCGGAAAAGCGACATTATAGAAGATGGCGGTTTAATGTCTAAGCGCACGTCCTCCTCTCTCTCCCTCACCCAGCAGGAAGAAACACACATAAAAAAATACCGCCAGCTAGATGCTGACGGCAAGGAAGAAATTGACGATATTATTGATGTTAAGCTGGCCAAGCTCCAGCGCAAGGCGGAAGAAGACGTGGAGAGTTTAGGATAATCAAATTTTTAAAGGAGTGATTTTATTATGGATAAGCAAGAGATTTCTTTATTAAAAAGCAAATTCGATGAACTGGCTCATGTAGATGAAAGTGGTGTTGAATATTGGTCTGCACGCGAGATAATGACTTTATTCGGTTATAATCGTTGGGAAAATTTCTATAATGCTATAACAAAAGCTCTCACGTCTATTCAAAACGCACAAATAGACGTAAAATATCATCTTCGTGAGGTCACGAAAATGTTAACTTTAGGAAAAAACGCCACGAGAAGTGTAAAGGATTTCGAGCTGACAAGATATGCGTGTTATATCGTTGCACAAACGGCGATCCGCGCAAAGAAGAAATTGCTTTCGCTCAAAGTTATTTTGCTCAACAAACCCGAAAGCAAGAGCTTATAGAGGAACATATGAAAAACCTGCAGCGATTAGAAAATCGTGATAAGCTGCGTGCATCAGAAAAGCAACTTTCAAAAAATATTTACGAGCGCGGAGTTGATGACGCAGGTTTCGGACGCATTCGTTCCGCCGGCGACTTTGCACTTTTTGGCAGAAGCACGCAATCCATGAAAGAGCGGTACGGCGTTACTAAGGGCAGACCATTAGCCGATTTTCTTCCTAACCTGACAATAGCAGCTAAAAACCTTGCTACTGAAATGACCAATTACAACACTAAAGCAAAAGACCTTTACGGCGAACCCAGCATAACTCATGAGCACGTACAAAATAACTCTACTATCAGGAATATGTTAGGCGAGCGTGGCATAAAACCAGAAAACCTGCCCCCTGCTGAGGATATTAAAAAGGTAGAGCGCAGAGTCAAGTCAAATGAAAAGAAGTTGGCAAAGGATAGCTGCTTTAAAGATAAATGAAATACCGCCAGCTGGATGCTGACGGCGGGGAAGAAATTGACAAATTTTTACTTATAAGCTACAATAAGACTGCGAGATACACCGGTATCGCTTGCGACCGGTTGAAGGCCATCGTCTTATTGTAAGGCGATGGCCTTCTTTAGTTTGTACAGGGCGAATTAAACGAAAACTTAGTTGTTCGGAAACTCCGAACAACTGCAGCTGGCCAAGCTCCAGCGCAAGCCGGAAGAAGGCGTGGAGAATTTAGGCTGATTTAGGGAACTTAATCATTAAGCATTTCGACGTACATTGCACCCATGTCTTCCCTTTCATCGTACAAATTATCCAGTTCTTCCCTCATATCACACAACTTCGTAATTAGGTACTGTAAATTTTCTTCTGTAATCTGCAGGGGAATGTCCTCTTCCTTGAATCTGCTGTTAAAGCGTATGGCTTCGGTACTGAAGTTACGCGTTAGCTCATCAATATAAGATTTTGTTAAAACCATGATAACCTCCAGAAAGGATGAAGAAAATGAAATTAGTAAATATGCCTACAATAGATGATGGAATGTTTGTTGATTATTTTCTAAACAGGGCAGATGCAAAAGATTTTCAAATGACTTTTAATGCGCCCGCACAAGCTATTCAAAAGTTCAAGCTTGATAATCTTTACAATTTGCTTAAATATGCTTTCTTTAATGATACCACAAATTTTGCCGGAGCGCACCACTTATTGCTTGAAGCAAAGTGCGTTATCGCCAATATAACTCTGCCATCTTATGGATATCAACAAATTTCCATAGCAAATATTTCACCAAATTCAAGCATTATATCTTATCATTGTAACCCAGTTTCCCCTGCTGATAGTGGAATTTTGCCAATTATAACGCCATTACCGGAAAGTCCATCTACAGCTCTTTGCATTATGCCGACGCAATTACGCAGTGATGTAAAGTCACCCATAAGCTTCGAGTTATTGATTTTCGTTGCTGAAAACAAGTTGAAACAAAATCTGATATATTCTCTACTTAGCGATGCTTTTGCATATTGCCAAAAGAACAATTATAGATATGCCATCATAGCTGCACACAACGCCTACGAATTAGCAGCTAAAGATTATATAACGCGCTTATCCAAACAGTTTACTTTTAACGCCGATGCCGCTGGTGCTATCAAAAACCTAGATAGAGAACTGATAAGCGTTATATCAAATAAATATCTCCCTATCATTACGTCGGTTAACAACAAGCCTATGCCTCCTAAATTAATAGCTGACAAAAGCACGCTATACGATTTTGTTCTTTCGGCATTTTTTATTTGCAAATATTTCCAATTGGATATACCACATAAGGATTATCCGAAAGAATCATTTGCATCTACGCATCCATGTCCGAAAGATGGCATCAATACGATATTAAGTATTTGGAAATAAAATACCACCAGCAAATTGCCGGCAAATAAAAAAATCCCCCGGTGCTACCAACACAGAGGGACCTGCAAGAACGTGTTACCAGCACGCTCAACGTCATCAACCCCCGAACCACCAAGAGCTGATTACTTTTTTATTATATCAGCTCTGCCCGAAAAATGAAAGGAGCTGATTTTTTATGGCTAAAACAAAAAAATCTAACGGCGAAGGAACCATCAGCTACGAAAGCGACCGCAAAATGTACCGGGCAAGACTAGTCGCCCCGGACGGAAAGCGCATTTCCAAACGCTTCCCCACGAAAAAGGAAGCAATGGAATGGATTGCTGTTATCCAGGCAGATATCTGCAAGAACGTCTATGTAGCGCCCAACAGCCTGCGCTTAGGCGAATGGCTCTCCGAATACCTTGTTACCTATAAAGCACCCAAGGTGCGCCCCAAAACACTGGATCGCTACATTCAGACCGCAAAACACATTGCACCCATCGCAGAAGTGGAGCTGCAGAAGCTGACTGCCCATACAGTGCAGCAATTCTACAATGAGCTGCCTCCGATGAGCGCCAGCAGCAAGAATAAAGTGCATAAGCTCCTGAAGGCTGCCATCACCAAAGCCTGCGCCATTGACCTTCTCTCAAAAAACTTCATGCAGGCGGTAGAAGCTCCGCCGGTGCCTAAGGTTGAAGTCCAGGTATTCACTACGGAAGAAATCGGTAAGATTCTGCAGACGGCCAAGACCAGCCGTTATTACAGCAAATACTACCCCTTCTTCCTTCTGGCCGCGACTACCGGCGCGCGCCTCGGAGAGCTGTTAGGCCTTAAAGCGCCAAATGTAAAGCCAAATTATATCTACATCGACAACAGCCTGCAGGCAGTGCACGGAAAGCTCACAGATATGCCGCCCAAGACTGCTGCCGGTGTACGCAAGATAACTATTGCGCCTGAGGTCAGTAAAGCCCTTAGGCTCGCCAGCGCCTCTTTCGGTCCAGTGCTTCCGTTCAACAGATATGTTTTCCACACCCGCAACGGCACGCCGATAGCACCAAGGAATATGGAACGCATCTGGAAGGCACTGCTGCAGGAAGCCGGCGTTGAATACAAGAACTTCCACGTTCTGCGCCACACTATGGCCACGCAGCTGCTTGCCAACGGTGTATCCATCGCCGAAGTTGCCAAGCGCTTGGGACACAGCAAAATCAGCCACACGCTCAACCTTTACAGCCACGCTGTGCCGAATTATGACGAAGGCATTCCGGATATCATCAACAAGGCATACGCACTCTGACCGCGTTGGCCCCAGCGTTGGCCCCAAAAGGGTTTTTGAATCTCGCAAACCCCATGAAATAAGGCTTTTTGAGGCTATTGATATTAGGCCTTCTAAGCCGTGGGTCGGGGGTTCGAATCCCTCCTGGATCACCATGAAAGAAACCCCGCAACCATGCAGGTTGCGGGGTATTTTTGCGTGTAAAAAAGGCGTTTTTAAGTTGTTGATTTTTACTATTTTTTGCCCTGTTTTCGGCGATTTTTTAGGCGCGTTGGCCCCAGCGTTGGCCCCAAATATAAACTATTCTTTAAGCACCATATACACGACAGCGCCGCCGGCAACAGCCTGCCATAAGATGCGCTGACGCTCAATGCGCCGCGTCCTGCGCCGCTCCTGTTTGAGCTCCTCTGATAAGCTCATCAATGATTTGTTTTGCTCGTTGATTATCTGATTGGAGCTTGTCAACGAGTTTTTTGCAGTCTGCAGCTCTTGCCTGAGCTGACTGATTTGCTGCTGCTGCTGACTCAGCCCGCTGCTCTGCCCGCTCAACAGCTCCTGCAGCTGATTTAACCGCTGCTCCTGCCTGTTGATTAAGCTCTGTAGCTCGGTTAACCTGCTGAGCGGGACGCTCACCATTATCTCCTGCCGGGGCGCTGTCTCTGCTGCTGAGGCAGGTGTACAGGATGTAGCTACCGACAGCAGCGCATAGACACATAACCCCGACACGATATATCCACCCTTTATCATACATCAAGCATCCCCCAATCAATATCATGCTCGGCAAGATAATTATATGTAGCTCTCGCCCTGTTGGCATAGCCTTGACGGTAGGCGTTGCCGACGGCAGCAGCTACATAGTACTCCTCCGCGAACACATCCGCCAGCGCGGACAGATTGTTTACATCGTAGCCCCAGTTCCTGCGGTTGCGCACAAAAACCCTCACCACGTTGGTGGATGTCGGGCACCACATCCCTGCGTAGATAACGCATTTGCTGTCACTGATGTACGGCATCAGCGCGTCGACATAATCAAGGCAGTCGGCTGCCAATATCTCAATCTGAGCAGCCCTGCCCTGCTCACTGTCGAGGACCGCACGTAGCTCATCCAGCTCGCCGTAGTTAACAATATCGGAGTATGTGCGGCCGATAAATTTACGGCCACCGTCAATCCAGCTCAGGAGGTTGTCCCCGCGGCCGCCCTCCCACTGGCTCACGCCCATGCTGGGGTAATTGCCGGCAGTGCTGCAGCTCACGCTGTCATATGCGCCCTCGATGCCGGTGGCGATGATGCCAGCAGCTACCTCGTGTGCTAAGAGATGTCTAAGGTCCATGTTATCACATCCTTTTTTTCTTGACAGTATCAATTAAGCCTTTTACAGCCTCAACGCCAGCAGCGTTGAGGTTTTCTACTATACTTAGTAATTCCGTTGCCGTTAAGTAACCAATGATTGTACTAACTGCCCATGCTGGTTTACTTAGTTCAACCATAATAAGGTCTGCTGTGGCCGCTGCTATCACGCAGCATAAATAAACTGCTATTTTACCAAGGAATCTGTGTTTCATCACCTCGGAGGAAATCAATCCTGCGCTACGAGCTGCCTTAATGCTGACAACGGACTGCAAAAATGTTGGCGTTTTTCCTTGTTTAACCAGATAATTATGCGCAATGGCAATCCATTTTGTCAGACAATCCAGCACAACCAAAGCAGAAAAAGCATAAAACAGGATTGCATGCTTGTGGAGCAGGATTACCATTATCGCAGCAGCTACAGCCTTATAATTCCAACCTGTATAAAGCGTTTTGCCTGCACCTGCCACACTATCAAAAAAAAGTTTATAGTTCATCTTTCAACCTCCTAAAAATTACATAATAAAAGCCGTTCTGTATAAGACGCCTTAAGAACCTTAACTGTATGTTATCAGTTTAACGCTGCCCGCGTCAGCGTCGACCTTGTCCAGCTTGGCCTTGTCAGCAGCGCTCATCAGCCCCGCGGCAGATGTCGTGGCGTTGCCCGGCTTATTAGCTAAGTCATTGTAATTACCGCTTGTCGCCACAGTTGCCAACCCACTTATCATACTTGCAGGATGCGTTGGCGGATGAATGTAATAGTTTGCATTATCGGCAATTCCGTTCAGTTTAACCTTGTCTGTGCTACTCATAAGACCTGAGGATGTTGTTGTGGCATCGCCATACGTTGTATCACTTGCAGGAGGAGTATAACCTAAAGCACTGGTCACATTGCTTTTTGTAATGCTGATAGTACCGTCTGCAACACTGATATTGCTACCTATCTTAACACCGCCTAGTGTACTACTTGTAGCATTTGGCAACGTGTAAGCACTTGGAATATCAGTTTTCTTAGCATAGGTATTAACAATGTTATTACCTGCACCATCCCTAGTAGCTGCATATGCGGTCGCAGTTACACCTAACTTAGTGCTCAGCAACGCAGATACATCAGCTTTACTAGCATAGGTAGTAGAGATTGTGTTACCTGCATCATCTTTGATAGCTGCTGCTGCCGTATCATTAATACCTAACTTGTTAGCTAAGGCAGTATTTACATCAGTCTTTTTAGCATAATCATCAAGGGATTGATGTTGCGTTAGATAACCAGCATCATTAATAAACGCTGATACGTTTGTCGGCACAACTGGTATCGTCGGCTTATTAGACAAACTGAGGCCGGTCGCAACAGGGCCGTACCGATAAGCCGCAAGGCGCTGCCCTATTTCCGTGCCTGGATGGATAAGCCAGGCAAAACGCTCATCACTGTAGATGATGGCGCTGCTCTGTCCTATCATCGTTTCCGGACGCGATTTGACAACGTCATGGACGTGACTAATTGTCATCACACGCCCCACGAATGCCGCCATACCTGCGCAACGATGCTCGACAATGCTGGAGCAAACGAGACGGCCGTCAAGCGCATCTTAGGCCATGCCAGCCAGGGCGTAACCAAGGGTGTATATACGCATAAGAGCCTGCACGAGCTTAAAAAGGCTATTGATATGATATAGGCTGTGTTGCTAACGTGTTGCTTATCCGGTAGGCGCTGGCGCTGTTAAGCCTTGCTGCATCGAGGGATTTGATGTTGCTAACGTGTTACACGTTGGCCAGCATCGGTCTGATGTGCCCCAAACGCCGTCACAGCAAGGTTTTGAGCAGTTTTAGAGGTTGAGAGTAACAGCCTCAATCTCAGTAACAGTTGTTGCCTGCTCTACCTTGTCCTTAGCGGCTCTATACGCCACGTGCAGGGCGTTTGAGCGTTGTGCAACCATAGCGATAACCATACGCAAATCGTCAGCTGTTACCTTGACATCGGCGTTATCTGCAGTAGTCCAATCAATGGACGCATCAGCTCCCTGTACGTCTAAGGCGATAATGGCAGCGTTGATACGCTCCCTTGCCTTGTCATCGTAGTCATAGCTGTTTCCGTTGTAGGTAATCGGCTCAACCTCTCTAGTGTCACGCTCAACCTTAAGCTCTGCGATTTTGGCAGGCTTTGCAACAGCCAGCAGCTCTGCGTCTGTAGGTGCAGGTTTAGGATAAACACTACCGTCATCAGCAATGAGGTACTCGCCGTCAGCATTACCGATGAGCTTGTTAAAATCATCATGATTGACGATTACATAGCCTTGTTTAAGCATCTCAGCAATTTGCTCTTCGCTATGCTCAACTGCGAGCTTTGTGTCTTTTCTCTGTCCTGCTTCTGGCAGGATAAGATATTGATTTACTCTTTTATCATTCATAGTTTTTTCCTTTCTACGCCCCCAGTAGGAGCGATTTCGATTTGCAGTGGGGAAATGCAGGTAGCAACGATGGCTCTGTTAATGTAACTTTCCCTGTCAGCTTCACCAAAACTGTTTACCAAATCCAACTGACCTACAACAGCAGCAGCTATGAGAATCCCACATATGAAATAAAAGATACTAAGTCTTTTAGGTATTGGAGTAAATACGGTGGCAATAAATTGTGGCTTGCGATTGGTGTGTAGCAGTGGGGATTAAGCGATAACATACAACGACAAACAATAACATTTCCCATTAGCTTCCCTAAAATTTGTTACCATATCACTTGGACGGCTACAAGCTCAGCAGGCAATCCGTACAGAACAAGCGGCTATGTAAATTCCGTTACTAATATTTCTTTTTTTGCAAGAGCCGATGATACTGCGTGCCAAAAATATTGGTTTGCGGTTGGCGTATGAGCAGTGGGGAGTTACTACATCAAATAGCGGCACAATTACATTTCCGCTGGCTCATAAATCAAGTGTATTTGCTGTTACACTCTTTATGGAGGCTCACGGTACATCAACTATACACATATACGCAAAGTCTATATCCTTAGATAACTTTGTAATCACCAGTGCAATACCGCAATCGCAATTTCAATCATTTGCTAAAGCTTATTGGATATCGTTAGGAGTGTAAGCGCAGTGGGGAAGAAGCACAGCAGCAACACTAAATTTTTCGCTGCCATTCCAAAAGTTTTATTGTATAGCTACGGCGCAAGAATCGTGGTCCGGTGCTACGTTTGAAAACACGTCATGGATTGCCAGAACTAACAGCTCTATAACATGGCCGACATATCTAAGCACGAACATCAACTATATTGCTGTAGGTATGTAGCAGTGCTTTAAGCGGTGCGCTTTGGGTAAAGCCTAGGCTTTGCCAATGGATAACCACCAAAAGCCAGCGTAGCCGTTACCACTATCGTAAGAGCCCGCTTGAAACGTCTTGTTGGTTACGTTTGAGACATATTGGCAATTTTGAGTGCCCGAGCAGCTATAGTTATTTGTTGTGCGCGCCACCGCTATCACTGCATATGTCACGGATGTAGCTATAGGCAGTGTTATGGTAACATTACGCGTGCCACTCGTATAAACTCCCCACTGCAGAATTAGCCCATTGCTAAATTTAACATAGCCGTTCTGCTCCAGCAGGGCGGCGACGATGTACGCCCCATCATCTTTTAATAACGCTAAATCGTTATCTGCGATGATGGATTTAAATTGATTGTATAGTGTTTCTGACGGGAAGACGTGTATCTTCCCGAGATTTGTTGTTGACTGAGCCATTTTTTACCTCCTGTCATAACCAAAAACTGGGATAATCAATGCAAGCACTGTAAATATCCAATTACCGCCGCTTGCAATAAATCCCAATGGCGCAACTGTAACTGATAATATGGTTGAGTACAGTAATCGTTGCGGATTATATCTGTTTAAAATAATTAGTATTGTCGGTAGTGCCACACAAGTACGTATAGTGCCATAAATCAAGAACATATCTGTAATACCCAGGTTTGTCATTATCATTACGGCAGATGCTACAACAATCAATGCTATCATAGATAATCTGCCAATGCTGATTGACTGTTTCATGTCAGCACATACAATAGATGACAATGCGCACAAATTACTATCAAGCGTTGATATCAATGCACACAGCACACATATTGCAAGAATGACTTTCAATGAGAATGACTGAAATGCAGTTGCAATAGTCCATTCAGCATTACCAGAACTGCAAAAACCAATTAAACCAAAAACGGCAGGAATGATGCCAAACATCAACGCACTGCCGATAAAAGTCGATTTTATTTTGTCTTTGTCTATACTGAAAACTCTTTGCCAGAAAGTCTGGTCAACATACGGTGCTGACAACAAACCGATAATAGTAGGTATACCGAATGCCCCTAACAGCTCCATGAAAGGTATGGGTTTTCTGCCCATAATATTCAAAGAACCGCCGTCTGCCAGCACTGCCGCAAGCAATATCAGCCCACCAAAAAGCATTAGGAAATACTTGTTGTAATCAGCAAGAATACTGCCCTTGATGCCATCACGCCAAACCATAGCCAACGCCATAACTGATACAGTAAGTGCTGACAGCCATTTCGGTATATCACCCCACGCCACAAACAGCGTATGCAGTCCCATAAGTTGGACGCACGTAGAGCAAATCAGTATAGTACATGATACTGCAAGGTGTAACCTCTGTTGCCCTTTTCCTGCACCCTTAATAGCATCAGTAAGTGTAAATCCATCTGTCTTACATCTTACCACCGATGCAAAATATGCAAACAGCATAAGCGTAAGGATGTTAGGGATAAGGAACAGCAGGAATCCACCTAAGCCACTGTAATATGCTTTCTCACTGCTGACGAATATAGCGGGAGTCCATATCCACGTGGCAGCTATGGATGCCATATAAAACATGCTTTTTGCGTTTTTCCATAACAGGAAATCACACATCTAATCGCACCCTCTCTCTCCAATAGTTGCTTAGACGCAGTGACGGCACTTTCAGCTTATATTTGCGGAATTCTTCGTCGCCGTTCTGAGTATAAATCCAATCTTTAAAAGCCTGCTTGTACTCATAATCTTCTACATATGCGCAGTTTTCTTCATAATGGGACATAGCATATTGCTGGAACATCTCAGTATCAAAGAAATGCACTACGTTCTTGCCCTCTCCATACTGCACCATACCACACATATACAGTCTGTAGATGACAAGCAGATATTTGTAGATGAAGTTGACTGCCCACAGAAACTCAGCTACTGTGCAGTTATCAGGCGTTTTCTCCAGCCATGTAATAACATCGCCATACGTTGCTATGCAAGCCTGCGTGAAGTTGCCTTTAAACTCACCTATGCAAATCTTATGCAACAGGTCAATCTTCACTGCATCAGCCATAGTTGTATTACGTTCTTTGTACGTAAGCTTCATGTTCACCATTGTTCCCATAGTCTGGTCGCCAATCTCACCTGTCACAAACAAAATGTTCTTATCTTTTGCAAGCTCTGCAAACGAATTCTTCAGTGATGGATAAAAACTTACATCCTTGAATTCGTGATGCAGTATCCGCTTATACAGTCGCATATACTCCATGACTGCGTATTGGTCACTTACCACCGTAAGCGGAATACTTCTTTTAACCAGCGCATAGAACACAAGCGTGCTGTCAATACCGCCACTCAACAGCAGATATACATCCCTGCCGTTGATGTTCTTTACAACATTGTCGGTCGCATCTTCGATAGCATCTTCCAATGTTACCAGTTTTTTGTCCGGTACAAGGGAAATCATCTTGCCCCCAATATTCAATGGGTCTGTCAGTCTGTTATATCCCTGATACGTAGAATGGTGTACCAACGTCTGTGTGACAAGATATTTCTGATTATACTTGTCTTTTGGCGGTTTTAAGATTATTTTGTGAAACACTTCATCGTAATTCATTGCTCAACCTCGCTGAATTCAATACACTTCAATTCATCGATAGTCTTTGCTTTGTTGATAACGTCAAGCCATTTTTCGTAATAGCCAATCAGTCTATCGTTTGTATCTGCAATCTTGTTATGACGTTCCATGATACGCTCAGCCATAGTCTGTACATCGACACATTCAGCCTTTGCAAGTTCCTGCAACAGTCTGCCCCTTTTGTTATCGTTGATATACGCAAGAGCTTGTTTTTCCATTGCAAGAAATGTTCTCTGCCCTACTGTTACTCTGTACATAAACGCATCCAGCAATGTGTTTGCCACAAGATTGTTAAGCTCATTCAGCTTGATTTCCTTTTCCTCAGCGAAAGTGTTTTGATTGTTGAGCCGTTTTTCGGCAATTCTATACCACTCTTCCTGCGGAACGATTGTATAGCTGCCATCATCGTTAAGGTCAACGTCATCGCCTACTTTTGCGTCTGTGTCGGTCACATCGACAAACATCATTGCAGGAGAATGAGCTAATCTCCATTCCTCAAACGTCATATCTGTGTCATATACTGCCCTTACTCTGCCATACATGACATGAGCTATTTTTGCCATACATACCCTCCTAAATCGTCACATCTGCTTTATGGGTGTTGATTTCATCAGACCATGCTATAACTGCATCTTTTATCCATCTGCCATCCAGTGTATAGCTCTTGCCAGCAGTCACACCAACGTATTTAGTGAAACTGCCATTACCATATTGGATTACAGTATTGCCAGATCGCTCTGTTCCTCCACTCGCGCCTATATACGCAGAGTCTGTTGATTCATCTCTCCAACCATCGAAGCCTGTACCTGTTATCTTGATGATTTTTACAACTGCAGGAATTGTAAGCGTATAAGATTTTGTTCCGGAATTACTGCTATAGTAATTCCATACACCAACGCTTACACTGCCAGCCGCCACATGCTGTTCTAATTTGACATCATACGTAGCATCTTTAGTATATGTGACATCTACATCAGTGTAGTAAATGTCACTGTACTTTACTCTGTACGTTGTGCTAGTCCCCATGCCATCCGTCAACGTAATTTGTCCGTTGGCGTTTGTCATATGATTGCTGCCATTGATTTCTACCTGTTTACTTTCCAGCACCGAGCCATCAGGCATCTTTACAGTCAGGATAATGCTAACAGCTCTGTAAATCAGCGGTCTGTATGCCACATCTGTTTTTACAGGTCTGTAAGCATCACCATTAATATAAATTTTGTACTGCATAACACACCTCAGAAATATACAACAAGCTTAGTTTTGGCGCTGTCCAGGTCGACTTCTTTCCATGTACCGTCAGCACACAGATATCTGATGCTGCTGCCTGCCGTAGGTGCGGGCACAAGGCCTGCGGCGCCGTTGACGGTAGCCGTCGCACCTGACATGGCGGTGATAGATGCCCACGTACCATCACTGCGCAAATAACGCGTGTTGTTGCCAGCAGCCGGAGCCGGGACGAGGCCGCCTGCACCTGCAGCGTATGTAGTCGCGCCGGTCAGGTCGGGTACAACGGCCCATGTGCCGTCCGCCTGCAAAAAGCGATTTTTTGTCACCCCTGCTGCCGGAGCAGGAACTAAACCGTGTACGCCGGGCCTTGCTGCAGTCGCGCCAGTCATATCTTTAAGGTCCGCCACGGCAGATGCTACATAACTATTGACGTAAGTTATTGTTGCAATAGCCGATGTGTTAACGTACGCGGTAACGTTGGCAGCGTTGCTAAACGATAACGCTACGCCGATTTCCTGGCTGATTACTGCGGATGTACCCTTTGGCGGGATGTAGTCCGGGTTTGAGTCCTGCGCTACTGCGTACAGTATCTCGCCATCATCCGGATCGCGGGCATACACGCCAAATTCGCGCAGATAATAGCCGCTGGTTACATTACTGTTATCTGCCACGGCTGCAATCACGCAGGCGCTGTTGTTTTCCGAGTAGTTGATGCTTGCAATAGGCAGCGTCTGCACAGGCGCAATCAGCGCTGTCAGGTCCTCAAGGTTCTGCCCGCTGCTGAGCGTACCGCTGCCAATCTTGCATTGTGTAAGCTGCATACGACTGCCGGCATCGACCTTGGCCTGCAGCTTAAGGCCCTGCTTGGTCAATACCGGTTTACCCCAATTTGACATTAGCGTACCTCCGTTTATTCAAATTCGATTTCGCTTCCGATATATACCGTCAACCCGTCGGACAAGTTGCTTGTCTCATAGTAGGGGATTTCCTTGACGTGTATATTGTCTCTGAGGCGTTTGTTTTTTGTTTCCAGATAGCTGTCCTCAAAAGCCTTTGATACAGCCTCATAAGTGCCGTGGTATTCTTCCTCCGGCACATAATCACTGACCTTTTTTATCCCGCAGCCTATATAGCCGCGGATTTCTTTCGCGCTTTCAAGGCGTCCGAAAAGGCCGGCTTTATGGACAATCAGCCCTTTTAATTCGCCGTCACGCATATCAGGTCACCCCTTTAGCCAGGATAAAATCGGAGGGCGGGATTACCGTATACACGTCCGTATCTGACAACGTCACTTGCACATCGTAACAGTACTGGCCGCAGGCAAGGCCGGCTGTATCGGCCGGAGTAAAATCAAACTGTTTTTCCTTTGCCTCCAGCTGCAGCACGGCAGCCGGACTGTCAATATCCTGCTTGACCGTCAGCACAGCCCTGTCAGCCTCAGTCAGCACAACAGGCTTATTCTGGGCATCGTACAGCTTGAGCTTCAGCGTGGCACTGTCGCCGCGCGTCAGCGTTATCCTGTTTTTGTGCAGGCCGTCATATTCTATGCACAACATATCCGCTCACCTCCCTCATATCCTGAAAAATAACTTTTTATGCTGGCAGAGCACGCCAGCCGTATAAATCTTGCCCTCCGGACGGTAATAAAAAGTCATGCTGTCAAGCCAGCTCCGGATGTTCTTGGCGCTGTTGATAGCTTTGACCATATCAGCCATAACCGCTTCGTCCGGGATGGACTCCTGCACCATGCGCACTTTGAAATGATACGGCTTGCCGCCATATTCATACCATTCCAGCACCTCCGCGGTATCAAAGGCTGCTGAGCAGGCGTCTTCAACCGCTGCGGGAGTGCCTTTGTAACGGTGACGGGCAATAGCTTTGCGTACAAGCTCCCGCTTTTTTGCGATGTCGGCCGAAACGTCATAAAAATCCACGTGATATTGCCACGCCAGCTCATCGACGATTTCTTCCGGCAGCTTTTTGAGACGCGGCAAGATTAAGACAAGCTCAGCCTGCTCACCCAGCTGCGCCAGCCTGCCGGAGATGGCCTGCACGATGTCCTTTACCGTTGCATCGCCGCTGATGGAGCTTGGCAGGATGCGCTGCAGGGCATTATCCTTAAGCTCAAGCATCCTCTATCCCTCCCAGCGTCACAGTCTTTGTGCCGCAGACAGCCACCTGTGTATCAGTTGTCGCGGTAAACACCGGAGCAGTCACAGCCACGCGTTTTGCGCCTGTAGCCATTACTCTCACGATAAGCTCAGACGGATTGATGTCACGGCCCAGCTTTGACTTCTGCCACAGGACATAATCGTCAACGGCCGCATTGACGGCGTTTTGGATAGCTGTCGCCTGTGCCTTGTTGTCGCTGGCGATATAATATGTCAAGCTGAGGTTATAGGTTACCTGTTCAGGAGCCAGTACACTGATGTTATCAGTCAGCGGCCTTACCTTTTTATCGTCAAGCGTAGTCTTGACCTGCTGCAGCATCTCATCGCCGGGCAGCTCGCCGCCCGCCAGCAACGGCCTTACCTCCACCTTGCCCGCTTCCGGCGACCATACCGTAACGTCAGCAATCTTTGTTGACGCCCTTTTGGCATGGTAGATATAAGCGCCTTCAGGCCCTGCCGTACTAAAGTTTTCCGGGGCGCGGCGGATATCCTCACGGTAGCTGTCGTCTGACTGGACCTCAGCGCCACCCTCAGACGTGGTGATGTTTGCCACGCTATCCACATACGGCACCGGGTCAACCAACGTCTTGAGCTGGCCAGCTACATAGCCGTTACCCAGCTCGCCTTTTGTCAGGCAGGTTGCGCTGCCGTCAGCACTGGTTGCGCCCGCATCAATAACCAGCGGGGCATCTAATGCAAAAAACACATTATCGCCTGCAGTAAAACGTGTGCCTGCAGGGATGATTGTTGCTGTCTGCAGCTTAGCAGACAACCTGATGCGCATGGTAGTCACAGCAGCTTTTGCCGGGATGCGCTCAACGCCTACCAGCGCGCCCAGATGGTCCAGGTTATCACCGGTAGCGTATCTGAGCAGGTTCTGCTTGCCGGTCTCGTTGATTTTGTTGAGCAGCAGCACGATGAGCGCCGCGATTGTCAACAGAAACAGCCTTACCGGGTCGCCTTTGGCCAGCGTCCTGCCGGTAATAGCCTCGTATCTGCCAATTACATAGCTCTCAACCTCATCGGCATCAGCATCAACAAACACGATGTCGGCCAGGTTATCTAATTTACTCATTGTCATCTTTTATCCTCACCTGCACTTTCGGGACCAGCACACCATCTTCCGTGCCGGTAAAACTGATTGATGTTATCTCCACACGCGGCTCATATTTTTTTATGGCCGTAATCATTTCAGACTGCAGCTTTGCCTGCGCTACATTGATTGGCAGGTCGAGCATCTCAGCATCAACGCCAAAATCGCGGTCAAGCGGCACAGAATATTTTGTAGTGGTAATTATTGTACGCAGATTTTGCAGGATTTCCGCAACTTCTGATGCTGGTGCAAAATCAATACCTTGCATTGGCTGAGCTAAAACATCATAAATCATAATACTTTCAGCCCTCCTGCGTATTCTTTCAGCGTTACACTTACTTTAGCACTCATAATGCTGCCAAACTTGCCCCAGAAGGAAACGCTTTCATCCAAGCTTTCGATAACCCACATGTTATCCGTAATCAACTTACCACCGATAACCAAGGGAAAATATTGGCCTGTATCACGAAGCTTTCGCAGTTTTTCAAGCTCCTTAGCCGGATTTATGCCCTGATCCGCACGCAGCTGCATGGTAAAGCTGATTTTTTCCACGTCAGGCCCCAAATATTCCAGCACCGGTTTATCGCCGATGATGTCATGCTGGGCCCAACGGCCACCGGAGCCGCGGCTATAATCATCAAATGTGCGGATATACCTGCTCGATACAACAAACGGGATATCCGCCATAAAACCTACAAGCATTGTATCAGCCTCCTATAATCACATCACCGCTGCCTGCTGCCACGCTGCCGCCACAGCTCACGGGGTCACCGATGCGCCCTGCAGCCTTGCCGTTGATGTATACGGAGCTGCTGCCGCTGGCGATGACGCCACTGTGCGTCGGGTGTGCCACGCAGCCATGAGGCGCATAGCTGTCACCCACACGGCCAGCGCCTTTGCCGTTGATGATAACATCAGCGCTTGCGCTCACCAGAGCTGTCGGAGCGCAGGCATCATGGCCGGTATCGTTATCGCCTAATCTTGTTGCTTTTGGCATGGTAATCACCTCTAATTAAGCTCAATCGTAGCGCCCTTGAGCACTAGCTTGCCTTTGGCGTTGATCTCGATATTACCATTGTCATACCGGATAAAGCTGCCATCAGCAAACGTGATACTGCGTACGGCTGCATCACTCTCAACAGGTTTGTCAACGGAGCTGTAAAAAGCTCCGATGATAAATCCGCTGCCGATGCCGCAGCCGCTGGCATTTGGCTGGAAAATGCACAGGACCTGCGTCCCGACCTCTGGTATCCAGTAAGCGCGCGTCTGGCTGCTGCCGATAGTAATTATGGGCAGCTCAGCGCTGACAAGGTCGTCCTTATCATCAAACACAACGCGAGCGCTGCAGGCAGCCCCGTTGACGGCCGATATGGTGCCGATACGGATAAGGTTTTTGATTTTGTTAATATCCATCCAAACACCTCCGCACATCAATGCGTGTTGTATAGCCGCTGCCTATATCATGTTGCGCCTTGATGATGATGTATTTGCCGTCAAACACGCCGAAACCGCTCAACATGATGTTGACGGCCGCGGCCAGCTCGGGATAACCGACAAATGTAAACGTACCGGATATCTCAGCGCTGTTTTTCTCGCGCAGCTTCTTTTTGGCCAACCGTTCCGCGTCTGCAATGCTGGTAACCTGCTCGTTGACCTCGAGAGTCTTGCCAGTTGTTTTACCTGGAGCCGCAAAAGTAGCCTCAATTTTCTGCTTGTCTTTACCCTCCTGGTATTTGACATGGCAGGCCTTATATACATCACGGACTTTGCTGCTTAGGCTGTAGCTCATAAGCAGGTCAAGCGATTTAAGGCCGGCATCTGCAGCAATCGTGCCCGGTTTAGGCAACTGAGCGACGGCATCTGCAGCCTCATAATCCGCCTCATCAAAAATGACAAGCTGATTGTTACATATCTTGAGCGCAAGGCCGTGGTCAGCGCAGAGCTGATACAAAAATGATAAATCGGACTGCTCCGACTGCTCTGCTCTGTCTATGACGGGGTTATAATCCTTGACGTCATAATACAGCTCAAGTCCTGCGCCGCCAGCAATATCGTTGGCGATACGCTTAAGCTCTGCCTTTTCCCAACTGCGTGTACGCTCAACTCCACGCAGATTATTGTTATCCGGCACGCTCACTGCCTTGATTTGCACCTCGCTAGGCATTCCGCTTGATGTTATCTCGTCAATCTCAAACAGACCGAAACGCACGACCTGCTCAGCACCTGCATTGATGTGCCTGATGCTCACGTCAAGCGTCGCGCCCTTTTTCGGCATCCATGCTGATTGCCACAAACCAGCTTTATCCTCCAGCGTAAGCTGCAGGTCGTCAGCCTCGCCCGACATATTGTCGGTATAGCTTACTGATTTGAGATATTGCTGCAGGTCAGCGCTGATATCCTTGCCGTTGTAACTCACCATTACAAGGCAACGTCTTGCGTCCATCATCTCAGCGCCTCCATGGCGGCAGCATCGATGTTACCGGAGCGGTATACTCCGGCGCATCCAGCTCAACACCTGCCGGGAAGACCACCATATCAGCATAGCGCTGATTTGCTTCCAGCAGGACGTTTAGCGATGCTTCGTCATTATACAAGCGCTTGGCAATCAAGTCCCACATGTCGCCCTGAGTAGTTGTGTAAGTCTTACGCATAGCTTACCCTCCTCTGTTGGTTCTGCAAGTCCTGCAGCATCTTCTTAAACTTTGCCATCTCCAACTCCAACACCTCGCGGATTTTACCTTCGTCGCCACCGCCTTGAATTGTAATGTTTGGTGCAAACGTAGCAGTAATATTGGCACCACCGCCCAACGGATTGCCCATAATGCGGTTTGTTTCCGCCAGCAGGCCGATGTTCCGCGCATTTGGCGTATGCGGAATAGCGGACTCGCCGCTGTCCTCAGCAAAGGTTGTCAGGAACGCGCCCTTGCCGTAGATACCTCCAGAAGCGTTGTGTGCAACGTCACTACCACTGCTTCCTTGAGCAGTTATATTGACCTTGCCGAAGATTGGCTTAGAGATAAAATCGCTGATGGCCTGCCATTTTTCCTGTACCCAAGAGAATGCATCAGAAAACTTGTCTTTTATACCATTAACAAACTGCTGTATTGCTAAAGAAGGATTGTCCCACAATGTTATAAACCACTGCTTGACGATGTCCCAGTTGGCAATAAGCGCAGTTCCAGCAGCAATCGCCCAGCCGATTGGACCTGTAATAAACATAATCGTTCTAGCTGTCGGACTGTCCCAAAGATTGACAAAAAACTGTTTGATTGCATCCCAATGAGTGTAAAGCGCATAACCGACAGCTATAATGGCAGTAACACCAGCTATAAACAAACCTATTGGGCAAGCATACATTGCAGCATTCATTGCCCATTGTGCGGCAGTCGACAATATTGTGCAAGCTTTAAAGGCTTTCGATACAGCATTGCAGGCAATAGAGGCAGTTTTATAAGCATTAACCACAGCAGCACCCGCACTTACAGCAGCCACAAATCCAGTCAATGCCACGCCAACCACTCCCATGCCTATAGCAACGTTTGTCAACGTTTCACTTCCAGCAAGCCACCCGAAGAACTTAGCCCCAGCTTCAGCTGCTGTTGCCATTGCAGGCAAAAAAGCTGTTCCGATAGAAATTTGCGTAGACTCTAAGGCAGAATTAAATCTTGTCATAGCGCCTTGTGCATTATCTTGCATCTTTTTTGCTAAGCTATCGGCTGCGCCAGTAGAATTTTCGAGTTCAGTTACCAGTTTTTCAAAAGTTCCATCGCCGCTATTAAGCACGGCAAGCCATCCTGTTGCCGCTTCCTGGCCAAATATAGCTTTCATAGCTGCCAGCTTTTCTTCCCTACCTAAATCTTTAGTTTTGTTTCTTAACTCAACAAGAATAGTGGACATTTTCTTCGGCCCACTAGTATCGCTCATGTTTATGCCAAGGCTCGCCATTGCTATGGCTGCCTCTTTTTGTTCAGCTGTAATATCATTCATAGACATTCCAAGCTGTTCCATTGCCTTTTGCGCCATCTTTGGTGGTCCTGCCAAGCGTAAAAAGCCTGCACGCAACGATGTACCGGCTTGACTTGCCTTAATACCGCTATTAGCCATCAAACCAGCTAAAGCAGCAGTCTCTTCCATGGATGCTCCAAAAGCTTCAGCTACCGGAGCAGCATATTTCATAGTGTCGCCAAGCATCTCTACATTTGTGTTTGTCCTAGTAATTACCGTCGCATAAACATCTGCCATGTGTCCAGCTTTTTCAGCAGATAAGCCGAATGCAGTAAGATTGTCCGAAACTATATCGGCGGTGCGTGCCAAATCTGTTCCACCAGCCGCCGCTAAACTCAACAAACCAGGCATACCAGCCATAATCTGCTTCGCATCCCATCCAGCCATACCCAAATAGCTCATTGCTTCAGCTGACTGGGTAGCGGTAAATTGCGTTGTCTCGCCTAGCTCTCTAGCTTTTTTTGTTAGCAGTTCAAGTTCGGTACCATTAGCGCGTGAAATAGCACCCACCTTCGCCATTGCCGCTTCAAAGACTGCTGCTGTTTTTGTTGCCGACACAAAAGGAGAAGCAATACTGGTCATAGCCCCAAAACTACTGTTAAAAACCTCAAGACTTCCTTTTGTTTTTGCTAACCTAGCGCTAAAAACTCCCAGTGATTGCAAAGCCAGATTGCGTTTAAATGTTTGTGCTGCTATAGTGCCATCTTTATAGGCATCAGTAAGACTATTCAAGATTTTTTTGTTTTTTTCAGTTGCAGCATTTGTCTTGGAAAAGGTTTTAAGGACATTAGAAAAAGTATTGCCAAAGCTCCCTTTGAGTTGAGCTCCAATAAGAAATGCCATGCTAAACTCTTTTTTTGCCATCTTGTCCCTCCTCCCCTTTGATGATATAATTTACATAGAAGGTGATTGTTATGAAATTTGATATTCTAGTAATTTTGTTTTATATATTCTTTTGTGGCATGGGTGCTTGCATCGGTGCAGCTGTTGGATTAAGCTCAGCCGCTATAGTAAGTTATGCTTTAGGTATAGCTGAAGCAAACATTGCTTTTATTGTTTGGCCATGCGTATTGTTTTTTGGTCTGCTAGGCTTATTTATAGGCTTAGGACCAGCCTACGCAGTCCACCTTATCTATCAATTTATATTCGACCATTTGTTGCCAACGCTTTTTACCGTTGACTTTCACAAAGAGCAGAAACAAGATTAAGCCATTCGAGAAACTCAATCAATGGTTCATTAATAAAAAACTCAATATCTGTATTGGTATTTATAGAGCAGCCTATGGCTGCTCTTCTTATTTGCTGTCCTTCACTAAATCCTGTGCGAATAAAAAAGCGTTCACCTTGCTCAGAGCCTGAACAAATTCCGCCACAGGTAATTCCTCAATATCCTCAACTGGAACCTTTAACGCATTCGCTAACAAAATAGTTTGAAACTGGCCAGATAGAACAATGGAAGCTGTTTGATCTCCCATCTGACGCGCTTGTCGTTCAGCATTCAGAAAATCTTTGCCAGTAACATTTTGCAACACATTGTCTACATTTTTTAAGTCAATCATCTTTCATTCCTCCAAACTTTTATAATTTAGCCCCCAGCGTGCAGCCGGAGGCTTTTTTTGTTTTATACCATGCCTAAGGCTTCGCGAACGTCAGCCATATAATCAACGCCACCAATGTTGCAGATGTAGTTGAACTTATCCAGCTCCAGAACAGTTTCACCATCAATGGTAACTTTTAGGTAAGCTGTTTCAATTGTGTTCGCAGTGCCTGTAGTAGCACCAACATCCAGCTTGCCCAACTCCGTTTTCTTCGGTACACCGCGCACAACGCATTTTACGTTACCAACCTTGTATTTACCGCTGGCACTGTCATAAATCTGCTGCGCACCGCGCAGATCAAGATTTACGCCAGTCTGCATAGCCAACATGATATTGCGCTTCTCCAATGTGCGCCAGTTCAACACTGTTTCCATACTACCGAAATGCCCCAGCACCGGGCTATCAAACTTGCCTGCAATACCTGCACCTTTAACGGTTTCGGTCATAGCATCTAACGATGGAAGCTGCACGTCAGCAATACCCACCAAATCGTTACCATCTTGGTAAACTTTAAAGTTAATCAATTTCTCAGGTACATTTGCCATCTATCTCACCTCCCAATTAACTGAACAGCGTTTCAAAATACGCAGGATCATATTCGAGCACGTTTTCAATTTCACGCGCAGGGGCAGGCGGCGTAAGATAGGTGTGGAATTTAATGATGCCGTCCATAAGATTGGTAACGGGATTTTCATCATCACGAAATTCAACACGGCCGCCCAAAATGACACCTTGTCCGGTAAGGCCGTTTAAACGCATATTTTCACTGTCCAGAACTGTTTGAATCAGGCGTTTGTTAATCGGCTTATCTACCTTCGTCCAATAAGTTTGAATGAAAGTCTGCGCATGCCAGTTAAACATTCTGCGAATACAGATAAAGGCATCTTTAGGGTCGGTGTTAGACGGATAGCAGGCGGTGCGATTGCCCCAACATTTCCAGCCTCCGATAAAGTTAAGCGCGGTAACAACGCCCTGGCCGTTGAGGTAACCAGCTTCATCAGGTCCTAATACTACCTCAGTACCATCTTTTAAGCAGCAGCCGTTAATCTGCATGCTTTTATTAGACGGGCTTTCGTAAGGAATATCATCGTTATTACTGTCAACAGTTGCAATAACGCCAAGAACATGGGTAGACATGTGATAAACATCATCGCCCATCTTAACCATCGGCCAGCATACCACTTGAGAAGTATCGTTATAGCTGTTCTGGTTCATCCACGCCTTGACATCAGTATATTTTTTTACTGCGTCGGTCGGTACGTCATTAAGCGTAATCGCCTTGAAATGGCTGTTGATATTACTAGCTTTGGCTTTCATTACGGCAGCTACTGTCGGAGTTTCACTCCAGCCGGGAGCCAATACAATGCCAGGCACAAGGCCGGTAATCGGGAATACTTTGTTAAGACATTCCAAACCTTTGACAGAACCATCGCTCACATTGATGCCGCCAATGATATCATCTGCATCTACTGCTGCAGCATCAATCTCATCATAAGTAAGTGTTAAATTACTTGCAGCAGTTGCAGTGCCATCATCAAGTAACGTAATAACCAATACGCCATCGTCATCATAAGCAGCTTCATAGTCGCTGCCGGCAATCAATGCAGACCCAGCCGTAGGCGCTTTAATCTGCAAAGTGTCAAGCAGAACCGGAGCATCTACTTTTGCAACTTTGTTTGTCACTGTAACATTTTTGGAGCTAGTACTCTTCTTATGGGTTTTGGGATCCAATACGTTTACAAAAACCACCGGACCGCGATTATACAATGCGAATTGGCTATACATTACCTCGCAGAGAGTGTATTTAGCCCAATCTTTACTGTAGCCCAACTGCTGTACTGCCTCAGCGTAACTGTAGCACAAAATGGGTTTGTTGCTCTGAGCGCGCTCACTCGCCAAATGTACCGGAGCGGTACCGAATACAACTGGCAGACCGGCAGCAGTGTTTACAGCAGGCACAACGCTAGTCGGAACCTCACTGGTATACACACCATGTTTATATGCCATGTTTTACACCTCCATAGCTTGTTTGTAATACTTATTCAGCGGAGTACCTGTTTGTTGAACTTCCTCAAGCGCTCTGTTAAGCTGTTCTACTGAAACAAACAGCTTCTCCAATTGAGGGAATTCATCCAATTCTGCATCTAAATGCTCAGGCAGACCGCCAATGAATACCTGATACTGCAGTAATCTTCCGCGGCTCAGGTTAGGGCCGATATAAATCAGCTTCTCTGTTTTCTTATTCTTCGCCATAATATATGTCCTCCTCATAAGGTTGACCAATAGTATAAATTGCAGTAATTTTACCCTGCCACTGCGGAGCAGGCTGTGCTTCCGGCACTTCAATTTTCACAGGAAACAGCAGACGATGTCTGTCAGCTATAAAACGATGTTTTAAAAGATGCTGGCGCACGTGCTCCATAAGATTATAGAGACTGCGCCAGTCGTCCGCATCACTGTTATCATAAATGCTGAAGCCAATTTCTACCGTCGCGGTGCTCATAGCGCCGTCTGCAGTATCCTGCGCCCCGGTGACAAGAGCATAGATAAACGATGCCTGTTCATCAGCATTCATGCGTGCTGGCGGGAAGCCTGCATATACTTTGATTTCACGCTGACCAGAGGGCTGCTGCGTGCTGTAGTCAGTAACTGCAGGGCGCAAAAACCCAGCCAGATTATCCATTAATTCAACTGTGGTCATAAAAACTCCTTACTTTATGCAAAAACGCTCATTAAGCGTAGTTTTCGCTAACCGAGTGCTTTCGTCAATATTTTACCGAAACGATATTCTACTTCATGTAAAAAGCGTTTGTTCAGCGTAGCTTCTGCCAACGGAGTAAGCTCACCGATAACATTTTCCGAGCCAAACATCTGCGGTATGCTAGGACCATAAGGAATGCGCAAAGGATAGCGTGCTTTGCGTTGAGTGCGCTGCATTGCACCAGTGTAACCTTTGCGCGATACACCAAGAAATAAGCCAGGCACAGCCTTAACGCGGGTTTGCTTGCGTACTTTCGCCTTTATTGGCCCGCGCTTATTAACACTTACCTTAAATGCTGTCAAAAGCAATGGGCTGCCACGAGAAGCAAGAACGCCACGCAAGTTAGAACGTGACGCACGCTTAATATCCAGCGCCCCTTTAATATTCTTGGCGCTTACCAAATAGTTTTTACGAATAGATTTGGATGTCTGCGTTTTTATCTTTGTAATTGTGTAGTTGATAGCGTTAGCCGCCGCCTGTTCTATTTGCTTCGGAGTACCGCCCAACTTCCGCTGTGCGTATTCTAGATTTTTAGCATCAATACTAATCATCGGTCATTCGCCACCAGCTGAATTGTTAAAATGCCCATATCGTCACTCACGCTTTCAACCTCATACATTTTTTCGTCCAGATAAAATCGCATGCCATAGACCGGCACCTCAGGCAAATCAGCCTTCAGGCAGTTAACCTGCAGCTGACTGCCATAAACACCGGGATAATAATCATCCTTGCCCTGCTGTATCGTCAAGGCCTGCGCCACGGAGATATCCTGCACAATCGCCTTGCATTCCGTACCGTTCAGATCATGCAGCTCCGCAAACTCCATCTCATTGAGAAAGACAGCCGCATTGTCTGCAGCTATCTGTTTTTGAAACGGAGTCATTTTACTAATGCTGCAGCATCAATTGCAGGCAGAGCGTTTTCATCTCCAGCATCAGCTTCTGCCGCTAAAATCAGGCCAATAATATCAGCCTTTTTAGTAGCTTTGCCCAAGTCAATGCCATGTTCAGACGCTAAGGATTTAAGCTGTTCAACAGTCATGCTTTCTAAAGTAGCACCTGCTGTTTCCTGCTGAGGAGCAGAAACATTTTTTGCTTCAGGCTTTACTTCTGCCAACAGCGCAAACTCTTTGCCAGATTCGTTTACCAGCCTAGTAGCTTCTTCAACCGGCAAATCTACAATTTCTCCGGCATTATAGGTTACACCATCGCGTACCAACGTAAATTTTTTTACTAAAACCTTCATAGGAGCCTCCTTATTTTACTTTCAGAGTTGCCCATTTATCCAAGAAGTCCGGGCAGATTACGCAGCGGGAACTTACAGCAAGAGAGCTGGTGTCATTCTCCACATCCACAGTAACCTTAGGCACACGCGCAGCTGCATAGGAATGCCACTGCTTATCCTCTTCTAATTGGTCAACAGCGCCATACAGGCGACGGCCAAGACCAGGCACACCGATAATCATATGATTATCCGGAATATACGGAGTATAATTACCGGTTTCCTCATCAGTATAGCCACCATCATAAGAATAGATTTCCAGATTCAGTGCCTGAATGTAGCCAACACGCATCAGATCAGGACGTTGCAGCTTAGGTTGCAGGCTTAAAAGCGCCATGTTCTCACGAGAAGGCACCATCATAAACTTATAAAGCTGCTCGTTGGCCAGAAGGTATTTCACAACATTGCCGGAGCAGATTGCAACAGTCGGGATATCGCCCGCAGCGCGGCGGATTTTTTGAGAAGCATCTCCAATATTGTCATAAATTTTAGCAGAAGCATTATCCCAGGTATCACCGCCGGAAAGAGTAGTCTTGCCGTCAAAACCAAAGCTCATAGTGTCAACAACAGCTGCAACACCATCATCAGCAAAGCCTTTGATGTCATATTCACCATTCAGCAGGCACTGAGCAGCCATCCATTCCTCACGGCGTGCGCATGCTTCCTGCAGCTCCTGCAAATCCTTGGCGCGCATTTCAGCAGCACGCTCTGCAGCAGTGCGGGTGCTGTATACAGTTTCACCGAAGCCACGTCCGGCAATGTCAGCTACTTCAATATTACGTTTTGGGCGCATCATAGGCGGTTTATAAGTACGCACCTGAGAGCCGGCACGCGCCAAGTTAACACCTTTACCGCCCTGTACTACGAAAGGAGCCATGGCACGGCCACCTTTGCGAAATTCCATAGATACAGTATTGGTTACGAAAGTCTGAGCATGCGGGAAGAAAACATCTACCAGAGTAGTTGTAGGCTTATAGCTCTGTTCCATTGCCGCCAGCATAGTGCGAGTTTCGTTAATATCAAATCCCATAATTATTCACAGCCTCCTTATTTTACGCTGGTCAGATAAATACCAACCTTACGCAATTCTTCTTCATGTTTTGTTGCATTATCAGCACCAGCCTTTACAATCAGTTTTTCACGATTGAAAATGCCACGGGTATACACAGTAGCAACAACGTCATCAGTAGTGCCAACAGTAACATCCTGCGCCAGCACAACATTCGCTACCTTTTCACCGGTAGTTGCTTCGCTGTCGACAATAGCATATTTGCCGCTGGCAGTAACAATACCCAACAAAGTGCCACGCTTATAGCTTGTAGCCGTTGATAACTTAGCAATAGTAACATTAGCAGTCATGGCGCTGATTGCGGTACCACCAAACAGCTCGTCATAGGTTACTCCATCCATAGTGTTCGCTAATTCAGCCATTATTTTTTACCTCCAAACTTGTTCATAGCTGCTACAAAGCCATTCATGGCCTGTGCGTCAGCAGCTTTTTCTTCTTCCGCTTCGTTTTGCGGATTACCTTTAACACCTTCTACACCGGATTCCTGATTGTCCTTAATCATGTTATTAACAAGATTCTGAACACCATTGAAAGGCATATTCTGCACAGCATCAAGATAGATTTTTACATCATTGATTGTCTGGCCGTTTTTCACAGCAGCATCAATAATTGCCGCTGCAGCCATATTATCCTTGCAATCAAATACCTGCAGATCACTAATACGCTTGCGTTCTGCTGCAACTGCGTCAGCTACAACCTGTGCGTTATCTGCAGGTACAGTATTAACCGGATTAGCCTGAGTACTGGTGCTAATTTCATCCAGCAATCCCAGCTTGTTTAAAATTTGTTCGAGTTTTGTCATTGTGTTCTTTCCCTCCTTACAGGTACATACATGGTTTTTTAAGGCAGTAAAATTTTTAAACCCGCTAACATCATAGGTTGTCGAGTTGATTACAAGCTGCTTATTGTTAAGCGTTGCGCTGATTTCACCTTCGATTTCGTCAATAAAACCCTGTGCTAAACATTCTTCAGCTCCCAACCATGTTTCTGCATCCATCATTGCCTGCAGCTCTTCTACGCTTGCCTTGCAGCGCTTACGATAGCTGGCTATAATACTGTCCTTGATTTTATCCAAAGCAGCAGCCATCTGCATTAATTCTGCAGCTTGATAATAATCGCCCATTGCAATCATAGGATTATGAATCATGAACAGTGCATTTGTCGGCATGGTAATTTTATTGCCTGCCATAGCAACTATTGTTGCGGCACTTGCACACAGTCCGTCAATCGCGACAGTAACAGTGCCTTTGTAATTGATAAGTAGATTGTGAATAGCATGCGCCGCAAAAACGTCACCACCGCCACTATTGATACGTACGGTAACAGGTGCATTACCCAGGCTTTCCAAATCATTAGCGAAATCTTTTGCTGTTACTTCATCGCCAAACCAACTATGCTCGCTGGCAATAGGACCATACAGCAGAATTTCGCTTTCAGCATTAACATAGTTTTTTACCTGCCAAAATTTTTTACTCATTCTTCGCGTCACCTCCTTCTGCATCTTTGCCGGTATTGTCAGCAACAGGTACAGACAGCCCATGCTTTTCCCAAGTTGCATTTTCAAGAGCAATCTGGTCAATATTATCGTCATAATCAGAGCCTGTAAGCTCTGCTGCTTCTCGTTCACCACTGCTGAAACCATATTTGCGACGCAATGCCGCACCGGTAACTTCTTTTACCGGGTCCAGCATACCCATTACCGGACCAAACCAATCAGCCTTGCTCCACGCTTTCGTAATGAGAGGGTCTGTCCCATAGCCAGGTGCACTCACACGGCCAATAGCCACTGCTTCCGCCAGCCATGCTTCATAGACCGGCTGACAGAAGTCTCGCACAAACCATGTGCGACGTGTTTTAAAGAGAGCTGCTGCCTGCAGCAGTGCACCACGACTAGCAGAATATGAAGCCTGAAAGCGGCTCATCAGTACATCAGCAGGAATATTAAGCGCCGCACCAACCTGCGTTACTAAAGCATTAGTAAACGGTTCAAAGGTTGACATTGTTCGGCTGCCATCCACAGCTTTTACGTCAATTCCTTCTGGAAGCAGATTGGCACTGCCGGCAGCCAAGTCAATACCATCCAAAATCTCACGTTTTTCATCGTAAGACAGCTTTTCCCCGCCAGCACCATCCATAACGTCATAAATGTCATTGGTTTCACCTGTATTGCTGGTAAAGAATATAGCAAAATAGGATTTAATGACCGCTGCAATCAGTTCAGCATTGGCATAACGGCTAATCTGCTTAATTATTTCAATCACCGGTGCAAGATACGGAACGCCACGATATTGCTCCGGGCGCTCTTCGTGGCTGATTTGCAGGACATTCGGCCTACCTGTACGTCTTCCAAACGCCTCCACTCGCGTCCATTCCAATTTCTTTGACGGATTAGCTAAATCCATCGGAACTCTGCTGGCAATCCAATAAGCTATTACTGCTCCATCACTATTAATTTCCACTCCGTTAACAATACGGTTACCGTTTTTAGGGTTACTCATCTCTACCAGATACGGAGCTGTACTATAAGCAGAAGCAGAATAAGGATTGCACACGCGTGATGCTTCAAACAGCTGTATACGCAAACAGTAAGGGCTGTCAGGCAATGACGGACGATACTTAATTTGTGCCCAACCATCGCCATCCATGAGATAGCTCAGATAAATTACATCCTGCATATCATAAAAATTGTTTTTGCGATATAAATCACAGCTTGTACTGCCAGCCCAAAGTTCAAACTCCCTCTGCGTGTTACGTTGCCACTCCTTAGCTTGCTCTGCTGTAATACCCAACGTCCGGTAATCAATTTTAGGTGATACTTTCAAGCCGGCACCAATAGTATTATTACGCGCTACATTGAGTGCAGCACTGCCAATCGGACTATTGCAAAATAAATCCGAACTACGATTGCGCAGCGTAGATAAATTAGCGTCAACATCAGCCTGTGTACTACTTTTAATAGGGTTGTATGCCCTCAGCCCAGCTCTTGTATGTGACGCACCGCCCTCAGAATACCCGCTGTTTTTTACTGTCGGCATCTTAACCCCATTGGTAGGATGCCTTGCTTTTGATTGATAATACTTTCTGCGCTTCGCCATATCCGTTAAACCTCCTAGTCATGCAAAATAAACTGCACTGTACGTCGCCCGCGCGTCTGCAGGCTTTCGTCTGCCATAGCACCGGCTGCTACCAATGACTTGATTTCTGAGCGGATTTCAGCCAAATCAGCTCTGGTTAATGTGCGATTACCGATACGGTAACTCTGTCCGCCAACAAGAATCGCCTTTTCAGCTTCAAGATATTGTTTCAATCTTGCATTCATCCAGGCATTAGCCATATCATCACCTCAAATTTCCTCGTTTTATACATCCATAGCGCTTGCTAGCCGGCGTTGCGGTCTTGTTCTTCAAATATTGTTTCTTGCCGTCGCCAGCTGCAGCACCACTAATTATCGCCCCAAGCTGTTCCCAGTCAGGGCGGATACTTAGCATACATGCCAAATTGTATACTCTCAAATCTAAAGGTTCGTTACGCTTATCCTTTGCAATCACTTCCCACTGCCACACAACACGTCCATTGCGCTTACGCGGAATACGTTGCTCAGAAATCAAACCTTTGAAATATATTTCATCATAACCACGTTCTACCAGCTCATTATGGTTTTTTAGCTGCCTTTTCCTGTAAGCAAGCACTTGCTCTATAGTTGGATTAGGCGGAAGCTGTTCTCCATCTAAAGGAAAATGAAAATACTTAGGTCCGGGAACCTCAATTGAAAGTCTGTCCATAACATACTGCTTACCGCTATCTGTACCTAAGAGCATGACTGGCACAGTATACTTGCGCCTAACTGTCTGTTTAGTAGCTTTATGCAGGATAGGTACACCGGGAGTTGATGAACCTTTTATCGCAATGCGCCCGCGCGCAAAATGCGTCAGGCAATATTGATAAACTTCATTGGTATAGTGACCGCCGCTATCAATAAACGTACGAGCAACAACAAGGCTAACACCATTTTTGAAATAATATCTGCGATCAAGCTGCATATCAAGTTGCCGCCAAGGTTCCGGAGTATCCGGCACACCCAAAATAATTCCTTTTTGAATCCCCCAGCACTCTTCTCCTTTGCCCCAGCCGCAAATTTCATACTCTAAGCGGTTATCTTGTACGTCCACTGCTGCAGTCAAAAGCAAAACTCCTTCTGGAAGCTCCGCTTCATAACGTTCGCGACGTTCCAAGAACATTTCAGGTCCTTCAAATTCACCCTTCAGCTCATAGCTTTCCCCAAAACGTGTATTGTATATAACCTTTTCTCTTTCCGGATCTCCTTTAGCTTCAAGCCATTCCTGCATTACCACGTTCCAATTAAGCCACGGCGATGCCCAACAGTTAACAAAAAAGCTCCTCACTCCTTTTGCCAGGGCAGGAGCATTTTGCGCTATATATTTTTGCTCGGCTCGGCGCATTGCCACCTCGCCAAAAGAAAACCCACAGTCCGGGCAACGCCACTGCACAGATTTCACATTAACATGTTTCTGTCCTTTGGCATCCTCAAATGTATCATATTCAGAAATAAGTGCTCTATGTGTAATCAGATGAAATTCTCCACAGTTAGGGCACTTGTGTTGCCATTCTTCTTGTGTACCTTCCATGTATTCGTCATCTATGCGGCTTTCACCGGCATTTGTCGGCGTACTGAATTCCCCCATTACTCTGTCCCAAAATGTAGTCATACGCTTACTGGCAAGGCCAATAGGGTCGCCTTCACTGCCTGCACTCATGGGGAAACGGTCAACTTCATCGCACAACAGCACCTTTACAGGTCTGCTGGCTAAGCTGGCAGGACTGTTAGCGCCGCTCATTATCAAACGCCCACCAGGGAAACTTTTAAGCAAAATAGTATTGCTGCTCTCCCTACTTTTAGCATAACCAAATACTCTGTTCAAAACCTTTGTATCTCTAATCATCGGAGCAATACGGCCTTTGGAAAAATCCTGCGCCATATCAATCGTTGGCTGTATCATCATTATCGGCGCCGGTGCTAAATGGGCAAACCTGCCGATAACATTATTCATGATATCGCTTTTACCGATTTGGCTGCATGATTTGACAACAACTTTCCAGATGCCATACTGCGTAAAAGCATCCATAATTTCACGCTGATACGGCGCACGGTCGGTACGCCAACGGCCAGGCTCGGAAGCGCCTTCGGCTGAAATAATACGGTAGTTATCCGCCCACTCGGAAACGCTCAGTTTAGGTATAGGCTTAAGCGCTTGCTTCGCAATGCATTTAAACAAATCAACGGTTTTCTTCTTCATTGCCGAAAGCCTCCTCACTGAACATTGTCGGAGAATAGTCACTGAGTTCCTTCAACCGTTCCTCAATCTCCTGCGTCAATGCTGCATCAATATAGCTTGCATCGCGCTCTGCCAAAAGTTTTGCCATCTTAGTGGGCAGTCCTAAAAGTTGACTGCGAAGCTTTGTCAGCATATCAACCATCACTATCTGTACATCTTCAGCATCATGCACTTCATTCCGGCGCTTTGCCAGCTCCAATTCTGCCAGCTCACGCTTTGTTTTTTCATGCAGAGCTTTTTCTTTCATCAGGTCAACGGATTCATCAGTTTTGTATTTATAGGCATAGTATTCAGCGATAACCTCGGGAAGAAGGTAATCTCCTTCAGGCTCTCGGGTAAGTATTTCTTCGTCTGCCAGCTGACGCACGCGCCTGTCAGTGATGCCCAGCAGGCGTGCAAGCTCCGCACCGGAGCCTCTTGGTACTATTTTTTTCGCCATGAACATCACCTCCTTTGCTGTTTGTCCACTGTAGGCAATACAAATCTGGTAATAAGATGCACCGCTTTAGGCTATTTTGCAGCCTAGGCGGTGCGGAAATTGAGAATGGGAAAAGCGGAAATGCTGTCCAGGCTAAATTTCCGCTTTTTGCGTTCCTAACAGGCTATGAAATTGTCGACGAAAAATTTTTGCGTATTAGTGGAAGCCAAGAAAAAATTTTGCGCCTTTTGGACATGTCCGATTTTTTACCTGCGGAAGGAAATGTGATTTTTTAAATTCACAGCTAGACAATTTCCGGGAGTTCGCCGACCCGCAGGCTTTTTATTTTCCCGGAAGAACCTAGGCCCCCTGTCCACAAAACGCGAACAATAGAAAAGCCGTCGCCAATAGGCCAACGGCTCTCGCTATTCTTTTCTCTCACGCTTTCGCTATTATACATTATAGCACCGATTCACCCTCGCATTCTATCGCATCTTTCAAGAATACTGTTTAAACCTTTGGCATGAAGCTTATGTACATGTTGCCATGTATAGTTAAGCTCTGCTGCTATACGTTCCCACTTCTGATAGTTCAGGTAACGTCTTTGCATCACAAGGCGCATTGGTCCCATCGGCAGCAGCGCAACTAAAGCCCGAACTTCTGCCAGCTGGGCGCACAGCTCATTGCAGCACTCATCAATAATCTTTTCCTGCTCAATTATTTTCGCTATGGAGTTTTCCAGCTTTTGGGCATTGCAACTACCGCCGCCAGGTGATTGGCTATAAGCAGGCGTAACCTTCTGCGCAAGGGTACGCAGCTCCTGCAGCTTATCCAGCTCTCCCTCCAACGTGCGCTGAGTATACATAGCGCCTTTCAGCTTTTCTTTTAGTTCTTCTTTGGTCATACGCTGCCCTCCTGCTGCTCCTCTTAATCTACATGCAAACTTAAAATTTGATTACGGGTATTTCCCTAGGGTTTTATATTCTTAAAGATTAAATTTTGCGTTTTAATCGTCTTTCACATATACGCATACCTCTAGCCTAGGTCTCTTCCTGTCAACGGAAAAATCCATATCACGCACGAGCACCATCTTGTCATCAAGATACACTGCACCCTCTAAGGCATCACAAAGTAGCTTATGCGTATTGTTCATATCGCGCCGCCTGCCGTCTGGCCAGAAGGCAACTATTTCCAGCACAATCTTTTCTTCCGGTTTAGGCACGCGCCAGCCTTCCCGATGTGCCAAAGCATTAGCAATATAATACGCCTCTTCCTTCCAGGCTCTTGCCAATGGCGTAAGCACACGGTTTCTGCGTCCCATCACGTTGAAGTTTTTATAGCAATGATTGACGCTAGGCGGTATGGTCAATATTAAATTCAATTTATTCATTCCGTCGCTTTGCTCCCTTCTTGCGCTTATAGTCATCCCTAAGCTCCATCTTTGCTCTGATATACCATTCGCAGGTTACAGCATTATAATATTTCTCTACGCTGATGATACGATAGTCAGGATGCTTCTGCTCAAAGTGCTTTTGCATATCTTCACAGTCCTCCGGCCAAAGAGTCAGCTGCTGGAATTGCTTACGACTTGTTTTGGTGTCGCTTACAGATTCCAACGGTTTAACAAGGTTGCGGGATGAAGTGTATCTTTTGCGGCCTTTAGGATCTTTGCTCAGATAGCAAACCAAGGCTTCGACGCCTCCATGCTCTGCCTGAATGCGCTTGCTGTTTGCCCAGCCGTGTCCCCATGCCTTTTCAACAGCATCACGGTCTACGCCACGATTAATCAGCAGATGATGATGCACTCTGCCCTTGCTGCTAACCTCGGTAACGTAGATGTATTTTAATTCTTTGCCATTAGCCTTATATAATCTTTTCAATCTGCGCATATAATTACGCAGCCTTTTCTCTCCCTGTTTCGGTGTATCGGGCAGGTTATCATTGTCATAGCTTAAAGTCAGGTGTATATCTTTGCTGCCAAAATTGCTTTTGGCCAGCAGTCTGAAATATCTGCGTGCCTTTTTATCGTTAAGGTTCTTCTGTTTAGGAGTAGTTGCCTTCTGTCTGCCACTTCTACAAGGTTTGTATTTGACATCCACGAAAGGAAATAAATCAATTTCAATGTAATCAGGCTTTTTGCTTTCACTGGTTCCCTGGCAGTAATATGTTTTTTCTCTTATGCCTATTCTCATTGCCATTGATTTGTCCCCCTGATATTCTTTGTGGTCGCTTTGTTATTACTTACATACAAGCCTAAAGGGCTAAGCTGCCCTTAAAATGAAATGCCTGTATATATGAAGAAACCTGCGAGGCAGAACAGCCCCGCAGTATTCCCTTCATATATTCTTTATCATCTATTATTTACGCTAGCCTTTTGGCCAACATTTATTATGCTTCCATTCTCTGATCCGCTCATTGCGCATCTCGCGACATTCAGCCGCTGCTTTTGCCTTCGCCTGACGCTTCCCATTCAGTATGGCCAGGACAAATTTATACTTTTTGTAATCGCTGCATATTCTGCCGCAACCTGGGGAACGCACGTCACATTCTCTGCAGGGGCATGCTATTGATATGTCATATGCTTTCGCCCCACCAAAAGCCTTAGCTGCCTTAATTATTTTCGCCGCGCACCAGCGCTAGGCCAATCAGCAGCACTATGACAGTTATAACAAGATTAATGGTAAAGTCATCTACATTATCCACTTGCTTATACGTCCTTCCTTTTTTCCGTCGCAGAGCGCAGGCCGCATACGTGCGATATACTTCTTCTTTTTGTCTGCGCCATTTGCAATGCTTGTATATAATCCGCTAGTTAAATATGAGCGAGGCAGCAGCTCTACGGCCTGCGCTCTGCGGCAGATGGTTGATTAATTAGATGCGTTTAAAATTTTTGCCATCGAATTGATAGCTCAACTTCATGCCGGTCGGCTTGTACCAATCAGCCTCGAGCTTATGCTCGTCAATCCAGTCTTTCAGGACAGCGTTAAGACGCTGTTCCAGTTCTGTGCGAGCCGTGGCCATGTCCTTGCTTTCGATGCGGTCGCTCCAATATTCAGATGCGCTGCCGCCATCTTCGCACGCTGCTTCTTCAAATTCGCCGAGAAGCATTTCTACGCTGATTTCAGGGTGCCAGTTCGACTCTCTCCATTGAATGACAGTCACGATTTCACCAGCTGTCAAGTTGTCGCGCGCAGATTTCAGTGCCTCCGCCGGTGTATCGTACAGAGTAAACGTCATGTCATCATCGCCCACGCTATAAACCTCTGCTTTTTCGGCCGCCTGAACGGCAACGCGAGCCGCTCTTGCCAGCTCCAGCGCCGAACCAAGGTTGGCTTGTGCTTGTCTGAGATAATAGGTCTCGCCGCTGCACTGCCAGTCATTGATATCCAGATGCGCACGATTAACTAATTCGTCAACCTTATTGATTGATGCTTCCTTATTATTCATTGTCCTTCTCCTTTGTTTTTTCTGCAGCCTGCTTGTTGCTCTCCACCATGTGCTGCATGATGATGCAATATACAGCAATATCACCAAGGCTTTCACTGATTTTTTTATCATTAATTGTTTGCCCGGCGCCAAATACATGGGCAACGTGCTTTAAGCAATAGCTTTTGGCTGTCTCATACATATATTCCCAGCTATCATCGCCGTATTGCAGCATAGCTCCGTTGCGAAAATTCGCCAGCTGGTCTTTGTCACCGTACTGCTTGTTCTTTTCCTTGAAAAGGTTAGCCAGCTCATGGAATTTATTGATGCAGCTTTCAGTTAAATCATTCGTTTTCTCACTCATTTTTATTTCTTGCCTTCTCCCTTTACCAGTAAGCCTTCTTTATGTGCCTGACGCGCTATCTTGGCTGTTTCATCATTGCTGAACGCAAGGCAGCTCGGGCAAATTGTTACGTCTTGGCCATTCTTCAATATATAACGATTGCAACTGCCATTTCTCTGCCCGCATACGTGACATTGACGCTTCATGCTTTATCCCTCCCGAGCTTAATATGAACATAGCACATTGCGATGCACATTACGGCGATTGTAGTGATCAAGCAGATTGCAAAATCAATAAGCATAATCTCCATAACTAAGCCTCCTGCTCAAATTTTGCCAAGCGCTTGGTAATCTGGTTTTGGCTCTGCGACAACGCGCTGGCCAACGCTTTACACACACCGGCGCCACGCTTGCCATCCTGCACCTTGTCCAAATGCTCCAGCAGCTTATTGATGCCGTTGAGCACCGCCCAAATCTCCACCTTAAGCTCCAGCGCCTCTTTCTGAGCGCCTGCATCATTTTCACTTTCTGCCAGCTTACTACGAAGCTCTTCCAGCTCCTGCGCAACAGCCTCAGGCACCTTTTCCACAATCTCTGTCTTTGTAGCAACTGTCACCGGCTGTTTGAGCTGTTCTTCCAGCTCTTTGATGCGCTCTTCTAAGATAGCTGTTTCCTGCTCTCTGTTATAAAGGCTTTTACGCAGCTCTTCAGCTTCATGCTCCAAAACATCACGCTGAGTGCTCATGGCTTCGGCAATCTTCTTGCTTTCGGCGGCACCAGCCAGCTGCATGATGAGCTCTTCGGCCTGCCTGCTGACCTTGGCTAGCTTTTCTTCGGCCTTTCTGGTCAGCTTATGGTCAGCTTCCGCTTTTGCTTCGGCAGCTTCTTTGGCTATCTTCAGCTTTTTGATTTCCGCCTGCAGCTCACGCGTGCTGATATCCTCAACATGCGCTTCCTTGATAAAATCCTCACGCTGTTCTGCCGGCACGCCTAAGAGTAAAACAGCCTGCGTATACGTCAGCTTTTCTACCACGTCGCTTTTGGCAGCGCTGCCAAACAATACACCCTGATCAGCGCCGTATTCATCATATACACGCATAAGATTGTTGGCCGTGCTTTGGCTAAAATCCACCGCCTCAGTAAGCCATTTGCCGAATTGGCCAGGCTCCAGCATCTCTTTAACTTCTTTCAGCTTCTTGCCGATAAGGATGCTGTTGCTCAGAACCAGCTTGCGTGTCTGATCCTTAATAAGGTTAATTTCCGCCGCCACCATCTCCGGTGTGCGCGTTATCTGCAGGTCATTCATGCTGCTTTCGCTCCCTTCTTCTTCCCTAGCTCTGCTAAATATTTTTTATAGCTCTCAACAAAGGCTTCAACCTCCTGCGTCATGCCACAGTTATGGCTGCCACGAACCTGAATGATTCGATTTTCAGGACCAACAAGCTCCATTGTATAAAATGGCACTTCCGGTTCTTCCAGTCTGCGTATCAGGATAATGGTGCATTTGCCTTTGGCGTGTTTATTTGCATATGTTCCTACACAATGATGCAGGACTTTGCCTTCAACAATAAGCTCCGTTGAGTTTTTGGCAACCTTTGCTATAAAGCCGCCGGCAGCAAAGTTGTACCGCTTGCGTTCTTCTTTAAGCTTGGCCATCTGCTTATCAAGCTCCTCATCCGCTTTAATATTAAGCTGTGCAATAATGTTCTGGTGCGCCTGCTGCAGATCATGCGGCTTCAGCACTGCCGTATCTTCCAGACTTAAGCCAAGTTCATTGCAGTCTTTCAAGTAATCCATCCAGTCGATAAGAACTCCTCGGATGCTTTGGTATCTTGTCTTTTTCTGCTGCTGTCGAAGGATATACTTTAAAGTCTCTTCTGCGCAAACGCCATAGCCTTTCAATGTGTCAAACCTTTCGCATGTGTCGAAGTTACTCAGCCGTTCCAGCTCCTTGCGCTTTTGTGCAAGGTCCGTAAGACTAAAGCGCGAATTTTTCTTTAGATACAGCGCCAGGCTGAATGTATTCATATCCACCGCCAAAGCTGATAGCGCAAGCATATCTCCTTTGCCGATCGGCACTCCAAACAGGTCCTTAGGTGTTTTTCCCTTCCAGTTGAATATATTCCGGAAGCTGTAGCATTGTAAGCCTTCCGCTATTATGTTCCACAGTCCCATTTTCATTATGTACTCCAGCTGCGGGTGCTTTTGATAAAGCTCTATATACCGGAAAACATCTTCTGCCCCTGTCAGCCTGATGAAAGCATCCAGCTGACTGTATTTTAGCCAGCTATCCTTTAAAAGCGGCTTCAGCCTGTCTAAGCCACGCCATACCTGGTAACCGTTAAGCTCCATAACATAATCCTTGCTATACAGACTTCTTCTTTTGCTCCACCATTCATTACCCCAAAAATCGCATTCATGTGTCCAATGGATTGCTTCATTCTTGCGCATCAGGTAATATTCGCGCGGAACATAATCCTCAAATATTTCTCCCGTAGCAGCGCTTATACAGCGATAGACAGCAAAGCTGCGAGCAATTATAGCTTCTTTGTCATACAGAGCTCGTTCAAAATATGTAAAATAATACTTTGCTTGGGTGCGTGCTCTTCGCCAGCCATGTACAATCTCACCATCTGCTCCGCATTTCGGGCAAGTTGCCCTATCTTTATGGCTTGACTTAGCAAGAACGATGTGCTTGCCACACCTGCTGCAAACCGCCTTTTGCTTATCTTCACGGTCAGGCACCATGAAAAAGTTTCCGCTCCCCGTGGCTACCTGATTAAAATAGCGTTTCACTTTATCGCCAATGCCGGCAGGGAAATACCGCATAAAATGCAGGAAGTCTTTGTCGGCCAGCAGTCTTTCTCTGCTTTTGGGCCAACACTTAGCAACTGCTTGTTCTATTTCCTTCTTCTTCAATTGATTTCACCTTCTTGATATTAGAAAAAATCATCAAGATTAACGCTTACGGCAGCAGCGCCAGCGCCATTATTCATCGACGTTTCAGGATTTTTGCCAAGCGCTTGGTGCGCGGCCGCTGGCTCTGCTGCAGGCTCTGTGGCCTTGATGTTGTAATATTTGCAGGCAATCTCAACCGCCTGCGCCTCATCCACGCAGCCACAGCCGCCAACAGCGTGCTTCTTGGCCTCTGCCTTGATGGCATCCAGCGCACCGGCCAAGGTTTTCTTTTGCTCGAGGATTTTTTCTGAAACCTCCGGGCAAGAAGTTGCCAGCTGCAGCAGCTGCTCAGCAATATACTTAGAGCATGGATCCTTGGCTGCTTCCATTTCTTTATCCAGCTTTTTAATTGCCTGTTTCTGTCCTTCAGTTAATACCATTTTTAACCCTCCATGTCTTTCAAATTACGTGCTTTGCGATGCAGAACAAAATTAGATACCTGATGGCGCGCTTTTCTGTGAGCTTCTACAAGCAGATGTCCTCTGTAGCTGATGTGTTTATTGCGCAGCAAGCCATACATGCTACGTGCTACAGCATAATAATCAATCTTTTGCATAACCTTTCCCTTCCTCTTTCTCCCAAATTTCCATAACTGCACCGGCAAAGCGCTGTCAGGTCCTCAAGGTTCTGCCCGCTGCTGAGCGTACCGCTGCGTTGGTATAATTGTTTGGCCAAAACATCCAGGCGGGTATCCTTAGCATTGAGCTTGCCGTAATCATGCGCCGCCACGAGCGCTATGGCCTGCAGCAAGACCTCCATGGTCTCAGCCGTTGCTTCCTTGGTCGCTTTGATTTCGCGCGCTGCCGATACCGCAATCGCCTGCGCCGGGGCAATGCCCTGCTTTGCACATTTAAATGCTACACGACGCTTATTTTTACGGGTTATACTACTCATTGCATCCTCCCATTTGGCGGATTTCCTCGCCGATGAGCTTATACAGCTTCTTCAGCTCCTCTTTGGTCAGCGTAATGCCCTTGCCAGGCTTGCCGTTAGGGTTCCAGGTGCGCAGGTCATATTTTGTGTATTCATCATTCCAGACAACCACGTTCAGCTCCTTGGTGTAACCGGAAGGATTCTCGCTGAGAGCACCGATTCTTCTTTCCAATTTGAAATCAATTTTCATTGTATTTACTCCTTGCTTTTGTTATAATAACTATGATCGTTTTGCTTAGAGCATTGACAGTTTGCGGCTGCCAATGCTCTTTTTCTTTTGTCCATGCCAGCAGTGCTCATTTACGCACCTCGATGGGGATTAAAACCACATCGCCCACCTGCAGGTCACCTTTGATATTGCTGATTTGGCGCGTATAAAAGATAACCTCGTGAATGTCTCTGCGGTCGCCTTCGCGCTCCATTACGGAGCCCACCAAATGCCAAAGCGTGTCACCCTCTCCGGCGGTTGTCTTTACAACAAATTTTTCTTCCGGACGGCTGTAATCATACGCCGCCAAAATGCAGCAGGCTGCCAGCAGAATGAACAATACTTTTTTCATCATCATTTCCCTCCTTTACACAACGCCCTTACGGATTTGCTCCAGACGAGCAATGTAGCTATTGGCAGCATTAGCAGTGCGGATGCTGACCTTGGCCGGCTTAATCACCGGTGTATATTCAGTCATATGCTCATTGCACATCTGCTCCAGCAGCTCATCAGCACGCTTCACGTTGATGCGCCAGCCGCCGATTTTTACGGCCGGCAGCTTGCCCTTCCGGCACATATCGTAGATGGTACCTACGCTGGCTGATACGTGCTTAGCGTAGTCTTTGATTGACATGTACAGTACCTCAGCCATGTGAATCACTCCTTTCTTTTTCTTACTTCTCCACTTCCGTGCTATAATAAAGGCACAGGAAGGAGGTGAGAATATGGTTACAACTTATAGGATAGACACCAGGTCGCTTTCGCCGGATGAGTATGAGCAGTTTTATAATGCTGTGGATCGCTTCGCTTTTATGATTTGTGTAGGGAAGCCGCACATACTCGAGGTTACATGGGATGAAAACGAACCATTAGAAAAATTAGTGTCTATTCCACCGGGATGTCTTTGGGATAAATTTTAATGGTGATTTTTTCGGCTTCAGGGCTACGTTCGACAATGGCCCTGAAGTTTTTTTTGCTGTTTATCGTATTCAGCAGCTGTTGAGCTGCTAACATACACAAACAGAAAGTTTTTTCTGTGATATTGATTGAGAGTGCAGGTTCTTCTTTCATACCTTCGCCTCCGTTTCTAATGGCCTCACGTGACGCTGGACTCATTCAGGTACTTTTCTTCTTTACGCTTAAACTCATGTATCAACTGCCATAAAACACGCTTAACCTCACCATAGGTCAAGCCTTGTGCTATAAACAAATCATTGATAGATTGCTTTGTCGTAGCAATTCTTTCCATTTGTTTTTCTGTCAGCATCTCTCTCACCCTCCCTTCCTCAGCTCCTGCACCAGCGCCAGCAGCTCATCCAGATACTCCAGCTTGTCCCAGCCTTCCAGTTCGCAGACCATGAGGTCCATGCGGATGTCTGCCAGCAGGCGCAATTTCATCTTTTCTCTCGCCAGACGATTAAACGCGCGGCGTGTTGCCGGTGCATCTGGCGTAAACTGTATGCTCATTTTTTTGCCTTCTTCCCTACCGCCTCGCGTTCCGTGCTACAATAAAAGCACAGGAAGGAGGTGATTTTATGAATACTTCAAACCATTTCTTTAAGACTGCCCAAGTTTGCGAAAATGGACATCTGCGAAACAGCGATACTAGCACACACTCTGCTAAAAATGAAGATTTTTGCTCAATATGTGGTGCTAAAGTTATTTCTGCTTGTCCCCATTGCAGTAGCCAGATTCGTGGAGCCTACTATATGAATAAGCCAATTTATTCTAGTACTATGTATAATGTGTTAGAAGGCAGAAGATTATCATCACATATAACAAGTTATAAAGATGTTAAGGTTTCCGCTGTCGTTGATGTTCCAGCTTACTGTTATAATTGCGGTAAGCCATATCCTTGGACTGAAGCTACTCTGCAAACCGCCGAACACATCATTGACATGTTGGACGAATTAACCCCAGACCAGAAAAAACAGTTAGTAGATTTTATACCAGACATCATCGTTGAAACTCCCCAGTCTCGTTATGCTGCTCTGGTCTACGCCAAGTTTCTTGATGGCCTTCAAGGACTTGCTGTTGATTGCTTCAAAGATTGGCTTAAGAAAAACGTATTTCCTACGCTTTTGGTCCTGCTGAATATGCAAGAGCAATAAAGTAAAGGCCGACATGTCAGGACATTTTTGAAACTTGCAATGATACTGGCGCTTCATCAGCCAGCAGTCACACATCTTATCCAGCTTCTTGCCACATTTATTGCAGAAGTTACCTTTTTTGACGACTTCCCCGCAATGCGGGCAGGTCGTCATTTCTTTATCATCCATCGTTCCCCACCTCCCTTCTTTTCCACCACCTCGCAGCAGTGCTATAATAAAGGCACAGGAAGGAGGTATTTGTTATGCAAAGAAACGAATATATTTATATTCTTAACGGCATCCTTGACGGCTTAAAGAAGAACAATACGAGTAATGTTAATCCGCCTCTTTCGGATAAACAAATTAATGCTATTTCAACAGCCATTATAAATGCCATCACAAGATACGACTCTCTAAAACGCCCTAAATAATATCCACCTTAACATCGGCGTATTCAAAAGGCATTTTCAGATCTTCTAAAGCTGCTTCCAATTCTGCCTGTGCCTTTTGGACACGCTCAAGCTTACGACCAAGCTCACTTCTTTTGTATTGAGCCTTCACCTCAATACAAATTGGTGAGCTTTTGCTTTTTTTATCTTCCATCTTCCCCACCTCCCTTCTTTTCCACCACCTCGCAGCAGTGCTATAATAAAAGCACAGGAAGGAGGTGATTTTATGAATATATCTAATCCATTGATTGAAGAAAGCTTATTCGATTCGACAAATAAAGAAGACGGCAAAGAAATTTATGCTAAAGATTGCCATATTCTCCCTATTTGCAAATCTTACGGCCAAGCTTCGTATTGCTGTTTAGCAGGAGCATTCGTAGGTAAACGCTGCTCTTACGCTGAAAAAATGCAAATCGTTATCGCAAACGACGCGAATCCAAATGCAACTATCAAATATCCAAAACCTGATGCTGAAGAATTATCTCTCTATATTAAGGGATGATAGATTTCTTCAATCTGCAACGCAGCTTCGTCATCAGAACGTATTCATCGCCTGAAATTGGACTGCCTAATTTTTCCAAATCCTTCAGCGTAGTAATGTTGTTCAGCCTGGCGAATTCTGTTACTGCCTTGTAGTCTGGCATTCCGTCGCTGCGCTTCGGAATCGTCAATGCTTTTCTGCCCTGCACCGCAGGGCCTTTTTCTTTATACAGCATCACGTCCCTTACCTCCCTTCTTCCATCTTTGCTACCTCAGCATCTGCCTGCTCGTATTCCTTGTCAGCCTGCTCACGCTGAGCCACTACAGCCTTATAGACCTTTTTGTAGTTTTCGGCTCTTTCTTGCCAAAACTTAACATCATTGTCCATATCACCCAACTTTGCGCATTCCCGCGCTCCGGCTGCCGCTTCCACAGCCTTAAGCAGCAATGCATGGCAAATAGTCGAGACCTCATCATAAGTAAGCTCAAGTTTCATTTCATTATCTCCCTACCGCCAGCGCCGCTTAGTAAGCCGATTATTTTTTATCGCTTTAAGCGATATTATCTTGTAAAAAAATAAGATCTGAAAGGCTGCAGTTGTATAATTTGGCTATACGAATAGCCAAGTCAATCTTAGGAGATTTCTGGTATTTCTCGTAAGAGCGCAAGCTATCACGAGAAATACCAAGCTTTTCAGCTGCTTCTTTTTGTTCCAAACCGGAATTTACTCTCGCTGCTTTTAACGTCAATCTCATTTTTATCACCACCTTGCCTTTATTGTATATCGCTTTAAGCGTTATGTCAATACTTAAAGCGATATTTTTTCGGCTTGATGTTGCTTTTTTTACGCTTTTATGTATAATGTAATTGAGGTGATAATGATGCCAATAGAAGATATTAAGAGAAATTTTTCTGAAACTCTCAAAGCTATCATGCAAAAACATGGTAAAACGCAAGGCGATTTAGTCAAGGATTTGAATTTCAGGCAAGCCACAGTTTCCGATTGGTTAAACGGGAAAAAGTATCCTCGCATGGATAAAATAGAAAAACTAGCTAACTATTTTGATATATCAATAAACGAGCTATTACTACAATCAGTAACAGTGCCCGTTCCAGCGTCCTCCTCTCTCTCCCTCACCCAGCAGGAAGAAACACACATAAAAAAATATGCATTAGTCCATTACTTGTGGTTGGGTCGACCTAGTCCAATTTTTGTGCTCGATTAAGACCTGGTACATTTTGTGGTTTCGCTAGTACATTCTTGTGCTCAAGCTAGTCCAAAT
>ERZ773114.558-NODE-558-length-45211-cov-12.591084_pt1 | contig 45211 bp, 32 predicted proteins | sample MGYA00580564_ERZ773114 | MGnify/ENA primary metagenome ERZ773114 (study PRJEB29015, sample SAMEA2737836) | human gut metagenome | biome: human gut; feature: human-associated habitat; material: faeces | place: China | collected 2012 ... | reverse complement strand
CGAAAAATTTGACGACGCATCTGTCGCACAATCTTTGTGCGGTATTGCCCTAAAACCAGAAAGGAAAATACATTATGAAAAAGCCATCTCTCATCATCGGAAAAAAACAGATCATTCTCTCGTGCCTGACCCTGATGCTTGCCATTGCGGTCTATGTCAACTACGCCATGTCCGACGGCAAGCTGGAAACGGCACAGGTGCAGTCCAAGGACAGCGTGACCTACGGGGACACCGCTTTTGTCAACGCCGAAGCGGAGCAGAGCGAACCTGCGGCGGAGGACAGTACACCGACAGAGGAATCCGCAGCAGACGGGGCATACTCCACCAACGGAGAAGCCACTGCTGAAGAAACTGCCGCAGAGGTCGAAGCCGACTACGCCGCCGCCGGCAGTGCGGAGAATTATTTCGCACAGGCAAGACTGGAACGGACTTCCAGCCGTGACGAAAGCGTGGCGGCGTTGCAGTCCATGCTGGGGGCAGGAGATCGGACAGAGGACGAACTGGTGACCGATGCCATTGCCGCTGTGGAAACTTCGAAGCTGATCGAAAGCGAAAGCACGATCGAATCCCTGATTCAGGCACAGGGTTATTCCAACTGTATCGTCTATCTGGACGGGGACAGTGCCAAGGTCGTTGTCCAGACCGAGGGGCTGGACGCGGCTCAGGCGGCGGCGATCAAAGACGTGATTTTGGGCGAAGTTTCGGTTCCGGCAGAAAATATTCGAATTTTTGAGGTAAAATAGTTGTATCTGGCGTTGTTTTTTGGTATAATAGAAGAAAGAACTTGTTCGGACTGGCATGGAACGGGCAGCATACCAAATGCGGTTTCTTTCGATTCTATGGAATTCTATAGAGATACCAAAGGAAACAAAAGCAATACATGGGGAAAGCTGCTGTAAAATGTCTACAGCAGCTTTCTTTTTTGCAAAAGTGCAGAAAGCGTTGCAGGCGGACAAGAATTTCAGAAAATGTCAGAATATGAATATGGAGGTAGTTATGACAAAACACGAAACCAGAGAATACGCATTTTTGCTGCTGTACGAGGCAATGGTAAGAGCCGAGGAACTGACCACCATTGAGGATCTGTACGCTTCCACAGAGGAAATGCTGGAACTGCCGATTCCGGAAAAGGTGAAGCAGTACGTTTCCGGTGTGATGTCCCAGACAGAAGAACTGGACAACATCATTTCCGAATACAGCAAACAGCGGAGCCTGAACCGTGTGCCGGCGGTGAACCGTTCGATTCTGCGGCTGGCACTGTACGAACTGAAAAATCTCCCCCAGACACCGGTGAACGTAGTCATCAGCGAAGCTGTGCAACTGTCGCAGGCGTATGCCTATGCAGAAGATACCGCCTTTATCAACGGCGTACTGGGTGCCTATGCCCGTTCGAAGCCGGCGGCAAAGGAGGACACTGCCGATGGCACAAATTCTGGGGATTGATACCAGCAACTATACCACGTCCGCGGCACTGCTGGACTTGGAAACCGGCGAGGTACATCAGGAAAAACAGCTGCTGCCGGTGAAAGCCGGAGAAGCCGGACTGCGGCAGAGTGATGCGGTATTTCATCACACCCGCCAGCTGCCGGAACTGCTGGAACGGCTCCGTCCGTTTCTGGCGGAAAATCCGGTCTGCGGAGTCAGCGTTTCCACCCGTCCCCGCAATGTGGACGGCTCTTATATGCCCTGTTTTCTCACTGGTGTAGGCACAGCCCGTGCCGTTGCCGCAGTTACCGGCGTACCCCTGTATGAAACCTCACATCAGGTGGGGCATGTGCTGGCGGCACTGTACTCTGCCGGCAGGCTGGGAGCCTGTGAAAAACCGTTTCTGGCGTTCCATGTCAGCGGCGGCACGACAGATTCCCTGTACTGCGAACCGGACGAACAGGCTGCCTTGAAGATCACCCCCTGCGGCACCTCTCTGGACCTGAAAGCCGGACAGGCGATCGATCGGGTGGGGCTGATGCTGGGATTGCAGTTTCCCTGCGGCAAGGCACTGGAACAGCTCGCCCAGCAAAGCCGGAAACCGTTCCGGATCAAACCGGTGATACGGGGCGTAGACTGCTGCCTGTCCGGACTGGAAAACCAGTGCCGGAAAAAGCTGGAGCAGGGTGAACCGCCGGCAGATATTGCTCGTTTCTGTCTGATGACTGTGGCGGAAACTGTGATCGCTATGACAAAGGCGGCACAGGAACGGCACGGCAAGCTGCCGGTGCTCTATGCCGGCGGCGTGATGTCGAACCAGCTGATTCGTCCGCTGCTGGCGGCGAATGCGGAATGCTGGTTTGCTGCACCAGAGTTCGCCTGTGACAATGCCGCAGGTGTGGCAGTCTATGGTGCATGGCGGAAGCAAGGAGGAAAACTGTGGCAATTTTAAGCGTGACTCAGCTGAACCGCTATGTGGGGTTCAAGCTGAAAGAGGATCGTGCCCTGCAAAGCGTTCTGGTGCGGGGAGAGATCACCAATTTCACCAATCACTATCGTTCCGGACACCTGTATTTCACGCTGCGTGACGCGGAAAGCTGCGTTAAGGCAGTGATGTTCCGGAGCCATGCCCAGCGGCTGAAATTTCTGCCGCAGGAGGGCATGAACGTCATTGCTGCTGCCTCCGCTGCCCTCTATGAACGGGACGGTGCCTTTCAGATCTATGTGACAGATCTCCAGCCGGACGGCACCGGCGGAAAGGCTCTGGCACTGGAACAACTCAAGAAAAAGCTGACGGCAATGGGTGTGTTCGATGCGGCATCAAAGCGACCGCTGCCGGCAATGCCCAAGAAAATCGGTGTCATTACCTCCGATACCGGAGCCGCCTTACAGGACGTGAAAAACGTTATCGGCAGGCGGTATCCGATCGGACACCTGCTGGTCTATCCGGCACAGGTGCAGGGTGATGCGGCGGCGGCTTCTGTCTGCCGTGCCATTGCGGCGGCGGAACGGGACAGCTGCGATGTCCTCATCGTCGGACGGGGCGGCGGTGCTTCGGAAACGCTGGAGGCGTTCAATACGGAGCAGGTGGTCATGGCAATTTACAACTGTACCGTGCCGGTGGTTTCTGCCGTGGGGCATGAAACCGACTGGACACTGGCAGATGCGGCGGCAGACCTGCGGGCACCGACGCCGTCGGCAGCGGCAGAACTGGCAGTCCCTGATGTGCGGCAGATGCTACAGCAGGTGCAGGACTGCTCCCGCCGGCTGGAAAACGCCATGCAGCAGCAGTTTCGGCAGAAAGCACAGGAACTGGAGCGGCTGCAAGACCGGCTGAAATTACAGTCACCAGCACACCGGCAGGAACTGGCACAGCAGGAACTCTGCCATTTGCAGAAGCGGCTGGAAGCGGGTATCCGGCAGATCTGGCAGCAATGTCAGGAACAGCTGGTGCAGCAGACCAACCGTCTGGACATGCTCAGCCCCATGAAGATTCTGGGGCGTGGCTATGCACTGGCGTACCATGGCGAAGAACTGGTACGCAGTGCCGCACAGGTGCAGTCCGGCGATGTGCTGCGGGTGCAGCTGGCAGAGGGCGAGATCACGGCAAAGGTACAATAACAGAAGGCAATACCACGTATTTTCGTGTTTTTGGGGAAGGAGAGCAGACGTATGGCATTTGAAACACACATGAAGGAATTGCGGGAACTGACACAGAAGCTGGAACAGGGCAACCTGCCGCTGGAAGAAGCAGTGCAGCTGTATCACAAGGGCATGGAACTGGCGGTATCCTGTCAGGAAGAATTGCAGACAGCAAAGCTGCAAATTTCCAAACAGACGGTGCCGGCACAGGAACAGGAGGTTCATGATGGAAGCGAAGCATAAGGCGTATCTGGAAGAACTGGCGGCAAAGGTAGATGCAAAACTGTTGGAATATGTGCAGGTGACACCGGAAACCCGGCGGCAGGCACAGGTGGTGGAAGCCATGCGGTATTCTCTGGAAGCCGGCGGCAAGAGGATCCGTCCGGTGCTGGTGCTGGAATTCTGCCGGATTTTCGGCGGCTCGGAGGAGCAGGCAATGGCGGCGGCGTGTGCCATTGAAATGGTGCACACCTTTTCTCTGATCCATGACGACTTGCCGGAAATGGACAACGATGACTACCGCCGCGGCAAGCCGTCCTGTCATAAGGCATTCGGACATGCTGTGGCGTTGCAGGCAGGCGATGCCCTGCTGACAGAAGCATTTGCCGTAATTCTGCGTGATCCGATACTGGAACCGGAAATGAAAGTGGAACTGCTGCAAATCCTCACCGCGGCAACCGGTGCAGCCGGTATGGTCGGCGGTCAGATCATGGATATGGCAAATGAGAAACGCAGCGATGTCACACTGGAAGAACAGGAAGCCATGTGTGCCGCCAAGACCGGTGCCCTGATTCGCGGAGCATGCCGGCTGGGCTGTACAGCGGGATTTGCTCCGAAAGAACAGGTCGCACTGGCAGATCAGTATGGGGCAAAGCTGGGGCTGGCGTTCCAGATCGTGGACGATATTCTGGACGTGACCAGTACCTCCGAAGTGCTGGGAAAGCCGGTAGGCAGCGATGCCGCAGAGGGCAAGACCACGTTTGTCACCCTGCTGGGGCTGGAAGTTGCCAAGACACGTGCAGCAGCACTGACGGCAGAGGCAGAACAGATCCTGTCCCAGTTCCCGCAGCATGAATTCCTGCTGGATCTGACACGGGAACTGCTGTGCCGTGAAAAATAATCGAAGGAGTGAATCCTGCGGAACTGCCGCGGAATGTGCCGCCGGCAAAGGAGCCGCAGAAAACAAAACCATGGAATATATGAAAATTTCGGAAACAGAGGAGCACCTGTTGGAGCGTCTGCACTCGCCGGACGATCTGAAGGCACTTTCGCCGGAACAGTGTACCGCACTCTGTGCGGAGATTCGAAGTCTTCTCATAGAAACTGTTTCCAAAACCGGCGGGCATCTCGCTTCCAATCTGGGGTCGGTGGAACTGACGGTGGCGATGCACCGTGTGTTTGATTCGCCGGAAGATAAATTCGTCTGGGACGTAGGGCATCAGTGCTATACCCATAAGATTTTGACCGGACGGCTGGAACGATTTTCGACCCTGCGGCAGGAAAACGGCATCTCCGGTTTCCCGAAGCCAAACGAATCAGAACACGACAGCTTCATCAGCGGGCACAGCAGCACTGCGATCTCCGTGGCATGCGGCATTGCAGAGGGCATGCGGCTGCACGGGGACAAGGAACATTTTGCCGTTGCCGTTGTAGGGGACGGAGCCATGACCGGCGGGCTGTCCTATGAAGGATTGAACAATGCCGGAAAATCGAGGAATAATCTCATTGTGATCCTCAATGACAATGAGATGTCCATTTCCAAAAACGTGGGGGCACTGGCACGCTACCTGTCCTCCATGCGGAGCAGTGAAGGATACGTCCGTACCAAAAAGGCGGTGGAACGCCGCCTGAACCGCACCGCGGTGATCGGTCCGTCTGTGGCGAAAGTCATCAAGAATTCCAAGAGCGTTGTACGGGACGTATTGTTGCAGTCGGCAACGATCTTCGAGGATTTCGGCTTCGTCTATCTGGGTCCGGTGGACGGCCACAATCTGGTGGAACTGGAAGAAGTGCTGCTGGCGGCAAAGGAATATCACCGTCCGGTGTTTATCCATGTACATACCGTCAAGGGCAAGGGCTACGCACCGGCAGAGGCAAAGCCGTCGGAGTATCACGGAATCTCCAAGTTTGACATTGAAACCGGCAATCCGGAGGTTTCCGCTGCGGATTCCTATTCGGAGATGTTTGGCAAAGAACTGGTGCAGCTGGCGAAACACGACCCCCGCATTTGTGCCGTAACGGCAGCAATGGGCGGGGGCACAGGACTGCACCATTTTGCACGGGAGTTCCCGAACCGGTACTATGATGTGGGCATTGCCGAACAGCACGCCGTAACATTTTCCGCGGCACTGGCTTCTATGGGAGAACTGCCGGTATTTGCGGTGTATTCTTCCTTTTTGCAGAGAGCCTATGACCAGCTGATGCACGATGTTGCCATTGGCGGCATGCATGTGGTGCTGGGAATCGACCGTGCCGGCGTTGTCGGCGAGGACGGCGAAACCCATCACGGACTGTACGATGTGTCGTTCCTCTGCACGGTGCCCAATACGGTGATTTATGCACCGGCATGCTACGAGGAGATGCGGCTCTGTCTGCGGCGGGCACTCTATCGGGATAAGGGGCTGGCATGCATCCGGTATCCCAGAGGCAGTGAAAAGGTTTCCTTTGACAAGACTGCCCTGAACACCGAATACACCCACGTTTCCGGCAGAAAAACAGATACCCTGTATATTTCCTACGGCAGGGTGTACGATCACCTGTACCGTGCCAGCCGCCGCATGGCAGAGGAAGGCGTGTTCTGTGACCTGCTGAAGCTGACACGCATTTTCCCGCTGGCAGATGGCGTGGTGGAAATTGCCATGTCCTATGCCCATGTGGTATTTCTGGAGGAGGCATACTATTACGGCGGGATCTCTCAGCTGTTGGGAGATCTGCTGCTGGAACGCGGCTTCCGTGGCACCTACCGGCGGGTAGCACCCAAGGCATATCTGCCGCAGGCTTCTACGGATTCTCAAATGGAAACTATGGGGCTGTCGGAGCATGCCATTTATCAGGATATGCAGCAGGAGGCAAAACATGGCAAGGCTTGACGTGGTAATGGTACAGCAGGGTATGGTGCCCAGCCGCCAGCGTGCCAAAACGCTGATTCAGAACGGGCAGATCTCTGTGAACGGCAAGGTCTGTACCAAGCCGGCGTTTGCCGTTTCAGAAACTGACCAGATCGCCATGGAGGGCAGTGACATTCCCTTTGTGGGGCGGGGCGGTCTGAAACTGGAACATGCGGTACAGCAGATGCAGCTCTCTCTGGAGGGAATGGTCTGTCTGGATATCGGAGCATCTACCGGTGGTTTTACCGACTGCATGCTCCAGCACGGAGCCGCAAAGGTATACGCCATTGATGTGGGACACGGACAGCTGGTGCAGTCCCTGCGGGAGGATCCCCGCGTGGTAAACTGGGAGGGAACAGACGTTCGCAGCATTGCACCGGAACAGCTGAAACAGCCGGCGGATTTTTTCTCGGCGGACGTGTCTTTCATCTCGCTGCACCATGTACTGCCCTACGTGCTGCCGCTGCTGCGGACAGGGGCACAGGGCGTGGTGCTCATCAAGCCTCAGTTTGAAGCGGGACGGGAGAACATCGGGAAAAACGGACTGGTGCAGTCCTCCCGCGTGCACATGCAGGTGCTGAACAACATCTTGCAGCTGTTTTCCGCACAGGGGCTGACTGTACAGCTGCTGTGCCCTTCGCCCATTCAGGGCGGCTCCGGCAATATTGAGTATCTCGCCGTTGTACAAAAAGGCGGCGAAGCGGCGTATCTGCCGGAAATTGCCGCAGTGGTACAGCAGGCATTCGCACAGGCAAAGAAGGAGAAGACGAAATGAAAGTCGTGTTATTTCATCATCTGCAAAAAGGCAACGCACCGGAAGTTGCCCGAAAGGTCTGTCTGGCACTGCACCGGAACGGCATGGAAGTCTGGGCAGATCCCCGCTGTCTGGGACTGCTGGGAGATATGTCCTTTATCTGTTACGCTCCGTTTCTAGAAGCAGTGCAGGACGCAGACGTGGCAGTGGCGATCGGCGGGGACGGCACCATTCTGCACTGTGCCCGTCACGTGGTGGGCACAAAGGCAAAACTGCTGGGCATCAACACCGGACGGCTGGGCTTTCTGGCATCTATGGAGCCGGATCAGATTGGTGAAATTGCACGGCTGCAAACGGGGGACTATCGGGTTTCCAAACGCATGCTGCTGCGTGGCAAGGTGCTGGACAAGACCGGCACCTGTCTGCGGGAATTGACGGCGTTGAATGACATCGTGATCTCCCGTAACTTTTCCCGTGTCATTGAGTTTACCGTTTCCCGCAACAACGTGGTGTTGGGCGAATATCGGGCAGACGGCGTGATCTTTAGCACGCCTACCGGTTCGACTGCCTACGCCCTCTCTGCCGGAGGCCCCATTATCGAACCGGAATTTTCCTGCATTGAGATGAACCTGATCTGTCCCCATTCGCTTTCTGCCAGACCGATCCTGTTTTCTCCCCACAACGATTTGCAGGTGAGCCTGCGGGTGCGGGAGGAATATGATGCCTATTTCTGTGCAGACGGCGAAAAACCGGAGCCGTTTCCGGAGGGACGAGTCATGGAAATTTCCGGCTCTGACCAGACGCTGGAAATTCTGGACCTTAGCGGCAATACCTTTTTTGATTCGCTGAGCCGGAAGCTGATGCAGTCTTTGAAAGCGGGAAGGACGTGAGGAACACATGAAGAAAAAGCGGCAGGATACCATTCTTTCGCTCATTGCAGCAGAGGAGATTCCCACGCAGGAAGTGCTGCGGGAACGCATGGAGGAACACGGGTTTGCGGTGACGCAGGCAACGCTTTCCAGAGATATTCGGGAACTGAAGCTGACCAAGGAACGGCGTGGCAGCGGCAGGGCATGCTATACGGCACCGGTGCGGCAGGAAGTCAACGGCGGCATTTTGCAGAACGCTGCCCTGCGTACCGACTTTGCCGGAAATGTGGCAGTGATCCACTGCCGTACCGGCACGGCACAGGCAGTGGCGGCGGCGTTAGATGCCATGCATCGGGAAGATGTGATGGGAACCATTGCCGGAGATGATACCATTTTTGTATTGCTGCGGACAGAAACACAGGCAAAAGAATTTGCCGGCAGCTTCGCAAAGCTGATGGAAACAGGAGGGTTTTAATGCTAGCTGAACTGGAGATCGAGAATCTGGCGGTGATCGCCCATGCACGGATTCCCTTTTCACCGCATCTGAATGTGTTTACCGGTGAAACCGGTGCCGGAAAATCGATTCTGCTGCACGGGATCCATGCGGTTCTGGGACAGCGTGTCACGCGGGACATTGTGCGGACAGGCTGCAAAAAGGCAGTGGTGACGGCACTTTTCACGCATCTGGATCCGCTGGTCTGTGCCAGACTGGACGCACTTTCCATTTCCCACACCGACGATGAGCTGCTGCTTACCAGAGAGATCGCCGCAGACGGCGGCAGTGCGGCACGGGTGAACGGCCATACCACAACAGTTTCGGTGCTGCGGGAGATCGGTGACGCTCTCATCAACATTCACGGGCAGCACGACAATCAGGTGCTGCTGGCACCGGAGTGCCACTTGCAGATTCTGGATGCTTTCGGCGGAGATGACACATTGCTGCACCAGTATCAGGACACATTCCGGCAGTTACAGCAGACAGCGAAGCGGCTGAATCATCTGGCAAAACAGGAACAGGACAAGGCACACCGCCGGCAGCAGCTGAAAGCACTGGTGGCAGAAGTGGACGAACTGGGACTGGAACAGGGCGAAGAAGATGCACTGGAAGAAGAACTGAACCTGCTGCAGCACGCCGAGAGCATTGCCGCGGCGTTGCAGGCGGCAGCGGAGGCGATCGACGGCGAAGATGCCGACGGTTCCGCAGTACTGCTGACAGAGGCGGCGGCAGAAGAACTGTCGCCGTTTTCCGACATGCGGGCGGAGTTTGCCGTGCTGGGAGAACGGCTGGCGGCGGCAGGCATTGAACTGGCAGATATTGCTTCGGAGTGCCGCAGTCTGCGGGACGGCATGGACTTAGACCCCCAGCGGTATGCGATGGTGCAGAAGCGTATGCTGGAGATCCGGAGGCTAAGTCGGGAGTACCAGTGTACCGGTGACGAACTGGTGAAACGCCGTGACCGTGCAGAGGAAGAACTGGCACAGATGCAGGGCGACACCGCAGAGATCGCTGCCCTGCGGGAGCAGAAGGCACAGCTGCTGGAAACGGTTTCCGCACAGGCGAAGGCTCTGTCGGAATACCGTGCACAGACACTGGAACGCTTTATCACTGCCGTGACGGAACAGCTGGCATTTCTGAATATGCCCAACGTGATCCTGGTGGGGAAACATACCACCGGCAAGCTGACCATTCACGGCATGGACAGTCTGGAATTTCTGATTTCTGCCAACCGCGGGGAAGAACCCCGTCCGCTAGCGAGAATCGCTTCCGGCGGTGAACTGTCCCGCATCATGCTGGCTCTGAAGTGTGTCATTGCCGATCGGGACAGCATTCCCACGCTGATCTTCGACGAGATCGACACCGGTGTCAGCGGCAAGGCTGCCCAGAAAATCGGCATGAAGCTGCGGGAAGTGGGACAGCTGCGGCAGGTGCTCTGTGTGACGCATCTGTCCCAGATCGCCGTAATGGCAGATCAGCACCTCATGATCGAGAAGCAGACCGAGGGCACGCGGACGGAAACCCATGTCATGGTACTGGAACCGGAGGGACGTGTCCATGAGATTGCCCGCATCATGGGCGGTGAAAATCCCAGCGTGCTGCTGCTGGAAACTGCACGGGAAGAATTGAAACGCTGGCAGAAAGATCTGCTGGCAGAGGGAGAGGACGGTCAGGAAACATGAACCAGCCGGAAAAGCTGTTACAGCAATATTTTGGGCATGCGTCATTCCGCATTGGACAGAAGCAGGCGATCGATGCGATCTTGTCCGGACGGGACGTGCTGGCGGTCATGCCTACCGGAGCCGGCAAGTCGGTCTGCTATCAGATCTCTGCCCTGCTGCTCCGTGGGGTGACCATTGTCATTTCTCCGCTGATCTCGCTGATGAAGGATCAGGTGGAGGCTCTCCGGCAGGTGGGTATCCCCGCGGCGTATGTGAACAGCAGTATTACGCAGGAAGAATTCTATCACACGGTGCAAATGGTACAGCAGGGGCAGTGCCGGATTCTGTACGTTGCACCGGAACGGCTGATGACGGACAGCTTTTTCCGTCTGACACAGCAGGTGCCGGTGAGCATGATCGCCGTTGATGAGGCACACTGCGTTTCCCAGTGGGGACAGGATTTCCGGCAGAGTTATCTGGATATTCCGGTGTTTATGGAACAGCTGCCGGCACGTCCGATCTGTACCGCCTTTACCGCTACGGCAACAAAGCAGGTAGAGGCGGATATTGCACGGATTCTGAAATTGCAGGAGCCGGAAATCATACATACCGGATTCGACCGGAAAAACCTGTTTTTCGGGGTACGCCGTCCCAATAATAAGACGCGGGAACTGTTTCAGCTGCTGCGGGAAAACGACGGCAAAAGCGGCATTGTGTACTGCTCCACCCGAAAAGCGGTGGAGGAAGTCTGTGATGCTCTGCGGGAAAACGGCTTTCCAGCCACGCGGTATCACGCAGGTCTGTCCGACACGGAACGGGCACAGAATCAGGACGATTTCCTGTACGACCGTCAGCCGATCATGGTGGCGACGAACGCGTTCGGCATGGGTATTGACAAGTCCAACGTGTCGTTTGTCATTCACTATAACATGCCCATGGATCTGGAGAGCTACTATCAGGAGGCAGGTCGTGCCGGACGGGACGGCTCGCCGGCACAGTGCATTCTGCTGTACAGCGGAAAAGATGTCCGTACCAACGATTTCCTGCTGCAACGCAGTCGGGAAACCACAGAGGTGGAGGACGAGGAAACACGGCAGTTCCTGCTGGAGCAGGGAAAGGAACGGCTGAAACAGATGACGTTCTATGCCACCTCTACCACCTGTCTGCGGCACCGCATGCTGCAATATTTCGGCGACCATTCACCGGACAGCTGCGGGAATTGTTCCTGCTGTCTGACCAATTATCGGGAAGAAGATGCCACCACGGCGGCGAAAAAGATCATCTCCTGCGTGTATCGTGCCCAGAAAGGCGGTTATCACCTGAGCCGCACCATGACTGCCGATGTGCTGATGGGCAGCAAAAAGGAATCGCTTCTCCGCATGCGGCTGGATCAGCTTTCCACCTACGGCATTATCGAAAAGCTGTCGCGGCGGGAAGTGATGCAGCTGATCGATGAACTGATTCAGCGGGAAGATCTGGCACTGCGGCAGTTTCAGGAGTATCAGGAATTGGTGCTGACTGCCGGCTCGGTGGAGATCATTCGCGACCAGAAAACGGTCATGCGGCGTGTACCGGTGGTGCGGGAGAAGCTGGCGGCTCCGGTGGGGACAAAAGATCCCACACTGTCCGCGGCGGACAACGACCTGTTCCAGAAGCTGCGGCAGCTGCGGGCGGCACAGGCAAAGCACGAGGGGATTCCGCCGTATTTCATCTTTTCCGATGCCACGCTGCGGGACATGTGCCGGAAAAAGCCCCAGAACCTCGGCGAGATGCGGCAGGTTTCCGGTGTAGGTGTCATCAAGGCACAGAAGTACGGGAAAATGTTTCTGGAGGAGTTGCAGCAGTTTCTGGCTGGGGTACAGCAGTGAGTGAGCAGATTTGTGTAAGCATTGATTCTAGCGTACAAATAAAAAAACGCATGCCCCGCACGGGAAACCAATCCGTGCGGGGCATGTTCTTTTTGTCCGGTGCATATGCTTTCTTAGGGCATCTTACGCACATGCTTTGTGCGGTGTTGCCTTGAAGGAGGCATACAGATGCGAAAACGCAGTGTAATTCGGGATACCATTCAGATGACCGTGATACAATTTTTTCTGGAGTGTCTGGCGTTGTGGTTCAACGCGTGGATGACGCGGCGTGTGGGGGCGGCAACGGTGGGAACGCTGGCACTGGCAGGTTCTTTTTTCAACCTTGCCGCAATGGTCGCCGGCGGAAATGCTATGCTCTGTGCCAGCCGTTTTGTGTCTGAGGAACTGGGAAAGCCCTGCGGCTGTCCGGCACGTGTCCTGCGGCATGGTATCAGCTTTTGCATGATGCTGTCCCTGCCGGTGACAGCGGGTGTCTGCGTATTTGCCCAACCTCTAAGTCAGCAGTTTTTGCAGAGCGATTCCATGGCACATGCGGTGCGGCTCATGGCACTGCTTCTGCCGCTGGGCAGTCTGAGTGCCTGCCTGAAAGGCTACTTCAATGCAGTGTGCCGCGTGACAGTGACAGCCGCCTGCGATGTGGCGGAATTTCTGCTCCGTGCGGGTATCCTCACCGGACTGCTCCTGTGGCGTGGGGACACCAGACCGGAACAGGTCTGCACGGATCTGGTGTGCAGCATGGCGTGCGGCACACTGTTTACAGCGGTCACACTGACAGTGCTGTACTTTCAGAAGCGGGAACCCTGCGGCGGAACGTGCAGCCTGTCCCTGTGGCGGTATATCCGGCTGGCAGTTCCTGTGGCAGTGGGCGGTTGTCTGACTGCCGGACTTAGCACTGCCAATGATGCCCTGATTCCCGTGACACTGCGGCAGTTCGGGGACAGTGCCAGCAATGCCCTCCGACAGTTCGGCACTTTTGAGGGCATTGTGATTCCGGTGCTGTTTTTTCCGTCCACCATTCTCTGTGCCCTGTCCGGAATCCTGATTCCGGAAGTCGCCCGTGCCAATGCCGCCGGCAATCGGGAACGTGTCTGTCGGCTGACGGAACAGGTGATCGCACTGACACTGATTTTTGCGGTGCTGATCAGTGCAGTCCTGCTGAAATTCGGCGGCGTGATCGGGCGGTGCATGGACGGCGGAGAACTGTCTGGGAAGATGATTCGGATTCTGGCACCGGTGGTGCCGTTTATCTATCTGGAAATCGTGCTGGAAGCACTGATCAAAGGCATGGGCAGGCAGAATTTTTCTTCCCTGAACTATCTGGCGGAGTACGTGATCCGCATCTGTGTGGTGCTGGTCTGCATTCCGCTTTTCGGATTTTACGGCATCGTGGCATCGTACTATACCAGCAACGTGTTCGGAAACTGCAATCGTCTGCGTATGGCAGTAAAAACGGCAAACCTCCGGTTCCGATTCGGAAAGCTTATCGGAAAGCCGGTGTTTGCCGCGGGATTTTCGTTTACGGCAGCTTCTCTGCCGGAATGTTTTTGCCCGACTTTGCGGGAAACGCCGCAGGGAATCGTGCTGTTTCTGGGAATCGCTCTGGGGCTGTACGGGCTGGTGTTCTGGCTGCTGCGGAAAAAAGACGAACAGGTGTTACCGGTGCTGCAATGAGTTGTGTGAACGCAGCAGCGTGTGCATGGTGTGGCGGTGCTGGTGACTTTCCCCGTGCATGCCGTGGAAGTGCGGGTGGCTGTGGGTAATGGTGTGAGTGTGTGTTACGCCGTCGTGGGTGTGCGTGAACGTGTGGGTGTGGGAATGGGTGTGTTCCATTTGCAGCGTGTCCAGAACCACCAGAACGGAACCCAGCAGCATTACCGCCAGTGCCAGAAAATACTGCACTGTTAGGGCATCGTGCCAGATGATACAGGAAAGGGCCGTGCCGATAAAGGGGGCGATGGCATAGTAGGCACTGGTCTTGGCGGCTCCGAGGGTGTTCTGGGAACGGACATAGCAGAAAATACTCAGCCCGTAGGCAACAAATCCCAGAAGCAGTGCCGCAGCAGCAGTGTGCAGTCCGGGGAACGGCTCGCCGATGCACAGAGCAATGAGAAACGAACCCAGTCCGGAAAAGATGCCCTTGAGAAAGACGATCTCGAAAGTACTTTTGTCGGAAATATTGTGGGTGCAGTTGTTCTCCAGTCCCCAGCAGGCTGCCGCCGTCAGCACCAGCAGGGAACCTCTGGAAAAGTGCAGGCTGGACATATCCTCGAAAGACAAAATGCCGCTGGACAGGGTAATCAGCAGAATGGCAGCCCACAGCCGCTTGGAAACTTTTTCCCGAAAGAGCAGCAGGGCGATCAGCGTGGTGGCAACGATTTCAAAATTTCCCAGCAGAGAGGCGTTGGCGGAAGATGCACTTTTCAGCCCCAGCATCAGCAGAATCGGTGCGGCAAAATCCAGCAAGATCATGCCGAGGGTATAGGGCAGGTCTTTGCGTGTCAGTTTTTTCTCGTCGCGGTGGCTTTTTGGGGTTGATGCAGTACAGCAGTCCGATGCCGATGCCGGCACCGAAATACAGCAGTGATGCCAGAAATGTAGGGCTGATCTCCTTCAGCAGCAGCTTCGAAACCGGAACGTTTACCGCGTAAAATGCCGCCGCCAGAACGGCAAGCAGAATGGCTGTGGTCTTTTTGTATTGCATGATCGGTTTCCCCTTTCAAATCCCCAAAATTGTAAACACCGCGTGATCCCGAAACGTATCCTCTGCCCATTCATTCACTTCCAGTGCGACCAGCTCCGCACCGCCGCCCTGTGCCAGGGCATGCTGCAAGATGCACTGCCACTGTGTCCAGTTGACAACGGTGATGCCGTACTGATTATACGCGGGCAGTGTTTCCTGCAAGATTTTTCCGAAACCGGAACGCTGTAGAATGTTGTCGTGCAGCAAAAGAGAATCGGAACTCCAGTGGCTGGAGCCTTGCCGGAAGCTGCCCTTCCGGAATTCGTGATAGCAGGTTCCCACCCGCTGGAACACGGTACAGCAGTATCTCATTGTGCTTTCTCCGCGATGATGTCCGCCAGCTGAAAGGGCACGACCTGCTGCAAACTGTCCAGTGACAGTTCCAGCTGGTGTCCGATCTTGCCGGCACTGCACAAGATCGTGGGGAAATTCTGTGCGGACTCATGAATGGTAGTGCGGAACAGTTTTTTCATGCCGATAGGGGAACAGCCGCCGTGAATGTATCCGGTCAGGGCAAGCAGATCCTTGGATTTGCACATGGAGATCGCCTTTTCTCCCACTGCGGCAGCCGCCTTTTTCAAGTCCAGTTCTTCCGCCACCGGCACCAGAAAAACGTAGTGTTCGCCGGACTTTGCCACGGTGACCAGCGTTTTGAATACCTGTTCCGGATTCTGTCCCAGTGCCGCCGCCAGTTCTACGCCGGTGTGCTGTCCGGTTGCCTGTTCCCAGCTGCGGTGTACATAGGGGACTTTCGCCTTGTCCAGCATGCGGATCGCATTGGTTTTGATGACTTTTTCTTTTGCCATAACCGTTATTCTCCTTTGAGTGTTACAATGGTGTAGGAGTGATGCAGGGCGGTTGTCAACTTGTCAAAGACATCGCCGGTCTGCATGCGGATCGTAGAAGTATTTATGCAGGGGTGACAGCCGAAAGTGGCTTCCTCCAACAGGTCGCGGTCTACGAGAAGCTGAACGCGGTTTTCGGTGTCATGCATCAGCCCGAAGATCGTGGCAGAGCCGGGAGTCAGTTGCAGCAGCTGTTCCATGGCATCTTCTGATGCAAAGGAAAGTCTGGCACAGCCCAGCTGGCTGGTGATCTCCTTGGTGCGAAACGGCTTGTCGGCGGGCATGAGCAGCAGATAGAAGTTCGTTTTCTGCCGGTTGCAGAGAAACAAATTCTTGCAGACAGGCGTTTGCAGTGCCGCAGAAATACTTTCGCAGGCTTCCATGGTAAAGGCTGCCGCATGGTCAGCCCGTGCAAAGGGAATGTCGAGCCGTTCCAGTAAGTTGTATACGGCGATCTCTTTTGGCAGTCTGCCGCTTTCATCTGCGGGTCTGCCGTTTTGGATTTCCATTTAGAATTACCCTCCTGTCAAAAAAGCACATTGACTATGCCTGATGCCGTCAATGTGCTTTTGTTTCGTTTAGGCAATACCGCACAATCTTTGTGCGGTATTGCCTTTCAGCAGCGATGCTGCCTCGATATATTTGTGGAATTACAGGCTGAACATGATCTCGTTCATGATTGCTTCCAGCATTTCCTGACGGCCGCTGGTCAGAGAAGCGGTCACTTCGCCCTTTTCCAGAGCGTACTTTTCCAGATCTGCCATGGTTGCCTTGCCGGAGATGATGTCTGCACCGATGCCGGTATTCCAGCTTGCATAGCGATCTTCTACGAACTTGTCGATTCTGCCGTCGGTGATCAGCTTGTCCGCGATACGCAGACCCAGTGCAAAGGTATCCATACCTGCAATGTAGCTGTGGAAGATGTCCTCCAGTTCGAAGGAGCCGCGTCTTGCCTTGGCATCGAAGTTCAGACCGCCGTTGGTGAAGCCGCCTGCCTTCAGTACTTCGTACATGCACAGTGCTGCATCATAGACGTTGGTCGGGAACTGGTCGGTATCCCAGCCCAGCAGCGGGTCGCCCTGATTGGCATCGATGGAACCGAACATGCCGTTGGTTCTTGCCACACGCAGTTCGTGCTGGAAGGTGTGCTGTGCCAGTGTTGCGTGGTTTGCTTCAATGTTCAGCTTGAAGTCCTTGTCCAGACCGTACTTCTGTAAGAAGCCGATAACGGTTGCAGAGTCGAAGTCGTACTGGTGCTTGGTGGGTTCCTTCGGCTTCGGTTCTACATAGAAGTCGCCGGTGAAGCCAATGCTTCTTGCATAGTCCACAGCCAGATGCATCAGGCGAGCCATGTTGTCCAGTTCCAGACCCATGTTGGTGTTCAGCAGGGTTTCATAGCCCTCACGGCCGCCCCAGAATACATAGCCCTGACCGCCCAGCTTTACAGTGGCATCAATGGCACTCTTGATCTGTGCAGCAGCATATGCGAAAACGTCCGCACTGGGAGAAGTGCCTGCACCGTGCATATAACGCGGGTGATCGAAGCACTTTGCGGTGCCCCACAGCAGCTTCTTGCCGGTAGCGTCCTGCTTTTCCTTGCACAGGTCAACGATGACTCTCAGCTTTTCGTTGGTTTCGCCCAGACTGCCGTATTCCGGAGAGAGATCTCTGTCGTGGAAGCAGTAGTAGTCAATGCTCAGCTTGTCCATAATCTCGAAAGCAGCTTCTACCTTTGCCTTTGCACGTGCAGTGACATCATCACAGCCCCATGTCTTGTTGGTGGTGCCGCAGCCGAACATATCTGTGCCGTCGCCGCCCATAGTGTGCCACCAGGACAGTGCGAACTTCAGCTGTTCCCGCATGGTCTTGCCGGCGATAACCTCGTCCGGATTATAAAACTTGAATGCCAGCGGATTCTTGGAATCCTTGCCTTCATAAGCAATCTTCGGAATGTTGTTGAAAAATTCACTCATCAGTAGTTCCTCCTGATTAATAGTAAGGTGTGGTATATGGAAAGCGGATTCCGCTTTGCTCAACTTAATTGAATAATGAAATTTCGCGGTTGTCCTTTGCGAAATAATCCTCCAGCACGGCAATATAAGACCGGAAGCAGACCTTTCCGGAGAACGTCAGAACGTCATTTTCTGCCGGCACACCCAGCTGTTCCAGCTGTGCATCAGTCAGGTCTTTCAGATAGACAGTTTCCGTATCTGCCGGAATGCCGATCACGGACTTCTGTGCCTTGGTCAGATCCAGTGTTACATCATTGGAGATCTCCAGCAGCTGTGCAGTGATGTCTGCACGGGAAGCTGTCGTCCACTCTGCACTGCCGACTTCAGATGGAACGGGACGTTCTTCATAGACGGTACGGTCATAGCCGTTGGAGATAAACGTCAGGAACGGCAGGTGAATGTCCCGATCATTTGGCTCTACGTGTACTGCCACATTGCCGCCGGAGCTGTCGTCCGTCTGAATGATCTCATACCGGTATGCTCCGGAGGGAGAAGTGCCGTTTTCCAGCACAGTCTGCTGTGTACTCGGCGTGAAAAAAGACATGAGCATGAAAAATGCCAGTGACCCCAGAATATACAGCAACAGGTATATGACACCGAATACGGTCTTGGCAGTTTCCCCTGCACCGGACAGGAAAAAGATGATCAGGGAAGTCACTGCAATTGGCAGGATCAGTTCCCATTGCCCGAAACAAAGCAAAATCTGGGGCAATATCGCCGGCAGCAGCAGGATCCCCGTCAGGCGTGTCAGGATCTGAAACCGGCTGTACAGCATGGCACTGAGTGCCGCAAAAGATACCACACAGAGGGTCAGACAAAACAACATGGAGTTGGTGACGGAAAATTCGTAAAAGATCGCCAGATAAGAAAACCAGCACATCAGAGCCAGATACCCGACGCTGATCAGGGAAAGGAAGCGTTTCCGCCAGATCGAACCGGCAGAAGTCGTTTCCGCAGAAGCAGTAGTTGCACGCATGTATATTCACTCGCCTGCCCTCAGGCGGCAGACGTTTTCCTTTCTTTGCCCGAAGTGATTCCGGCAGAAATGTTCTGCACACGGCAACAAGGAAAAGGGAATTCTTCTGCTTTGTTTCACGCGTGCTTTGCAATCCTATTATAGCATTTTTTTTGCGTTGTGGCAAGTACTATTGCAAAAAAAATTACAACAATCGTATATAATCCTACCGGTTTCAGAGAAATCCCCTGTCATTTTCCATTTTCCGCATTTTTTGACTGCACTTTTGCAAATACAGCACTGCCTGCCGGACTTACGCGGTATTGCCCAAAGAATCTTTCACTTTTACAATTTATCAATATAAAAAAGTGGAAACCAGCTTGCAAGTCTGGCAAATTTATGGTACAATTATTTTAATTGTGCAATATGCCAATCATGAAAGGAGATATGATTTGTGACAAAATCCGTAGTATGTATTCTGATTGCCATTCTTGTCTATATGGGCATGATGGTCGTGATCGGTGCTGTGTATTCCAAAAAGAACAGCAGCGTCGGCGATTTTTATCTGGGCGGCCGGCGGCTCGGACCGGTGGTTTCTGCCATGAGTGCAGAGGCTTCGGACATGAGCAGTTATCTGCTCATGGGTCTGCCGGGGCTGGCGTATCTGAACGGCTGTGCAGAGGTAGGCTGGACTGCCATTGGTCTGGCGATCGGCACCTATCTGAACTGGCTGCTGGTGGCGAAACGCCTCCGTGTGTATTCTCAGCGTTGCCGGAACTCCATTACCATTCCGGACTTCTTTTCCAACCGGTATCGGGACGATAATCACGTGCTGATGGGCATTGCGGCAGTCATCATTCTGATATTTTTCGTGCCGTATACCGCTTCGGGTTTTTCCGCCTGCGGCAAGCTGTTCAATCAGCTGTTCGGCTGGAACTATCACATGGCAATGATCATCAGTGCGGTCATCATCATTTCCTACACCTGTCTGGGCGGCTTTCTGGCGGCAAGCTTTACCGACCTGATCCAGAGCATCGTGATGACTTCGGCTCTGGTGGTGCTGGTGATCTATGGCGTACATACTGCCGGCGGACTGGACAACGTATTGGAAAATGCCAAGGGTATTGAAAATTACCTTAGCTTTACCAGCACCCGCACCGCAGAGGGCGAAGCCGTTTCGTTCGGCGGACTGAGCATCATTTCCACGCTGGCGTGGGGACTGGGTTACTTTGGCATGCCGCATATTCTCCTGCGGTTCATGGCGATCGATGACAAGAACAAGGTCAAGATCTCCCGCCGCATTGCTTCTGTCTGGGTAGTACTGGCAATGGGCGTGGCAGTATTCATTGGTATCATCGGCAACGCCCTGACGGCAAACGGCACAGTCGCTCCGCTTGAAACTTCTTCCAAGGCGGAAACCATTGTGCTGGAAATGGCAACCGTATTGAGCAAGCACAGTGTGGGAGCTGCCCTGATCGCCGGACTGATCTTCGCAGGCATTCTGGCGTGCACCATGTCTACTTCCGACTCGCAGCTGCTGGCGGCTTCGTCCAGTATGTCGGAGAACCTGCTGAAAGGCGTGTTCCATATTAAGCTGTCGGAAAAGCAGTCCATGATCGCAGCACGTGCCGTTCTGCTGATTATTGCTGTGCTGGGCATTGTGCTGGCGTGGGATCAGAACAGTTCTGTATTCCGCGTGGTTTCCTTTGCATGGGCAGGCTTCGGTGCGACTTTCGGACCGGTAATGCTGACCTCGCTGTTCTGGAAGCGTTCCAACAAGTATGGTGCACTGGCGGGGCTGATTACCGGCGGTGTGATGATTTTCGTATGGAAATTTGCCATCAGTAAGCTGGGCGGCATGTTTGCCATTTATGAGCTGCTGCCGGCATTCCTGTGTGCACTGATCGCGATCGTTGTGGTTTCGCTGCTGACCAAGGCTCCGGAACAGGAGATCGTAGATGAGTTTGAAGCAGTTTCTGCGGAAATGAAGCAGAAGTAAAACAGAATTGTAGGTTTTGTATGCCTGAAGAAAAACCGGTTCCTGTACCGTACAGGAGCCGGTTTTTCTGTGGCAATACCGCACAAAGAGCGTCTGGCGACTTTGCACGCCATCTGCTTGCAAATTTCCCGTCATATTTCACAAAAATGCTCGTGAATACATCAAGTATTCACTCCGCTTTTTGTTTCATCTGACGAAAAATTTGACAACGCATCTGTCGCACAATCTTTGTGCGGTATTGCCCTGCTTTTTGTGCGGCGGCATGGTTTTGCACAAACTATCCCTTGCAATTTTTGCAAAAGTTTGTTATACTATTATAACAGTCCGATTGAAATCACAGAAACGGAGGAAATTTATTTGAATATTCCACAGAAACTGGCTGCCGAATTTCAGTTGCGGCAGGAACAGATCGACAATACCATTGCCTTGCTGGACGACGGCAAGACGATTCCGTTTATTGCACGGTATCGGAAAGAACGTACCGGCTCGCTGGACGATCAGGTGCTTCGTGCCATTGATAACCGGCTGCAATATCTGCGGAAACTGGAACAGCGGAAAGATGAAATCTGCACGGCGATCGAAGCACAGGGCAAGCTGACACCGGAACTGGAACAAAAGATTCGCGGTGCAGAAACACTGGTGGAAACCGAGGACTTGTACCTGCCTTATCGTCCCAAGCGGAAAACACGGGCATCTATGGCGATTGCCCGCGGACTGGAACCGCTGGCACGAATCCTCATGGCACAGAATCCCCGGACGAATCCGGTTCAGGAGGCAGAAGCCTTTTTGCAGGAGGAAGTGCCGGACACCGAAGCGGCATTGCAGGGGGCAATGGACATTCTGGCGGAGGAAATGGCAAATGATGCCGACCTGCGAAAGCAGATGCGTCGGCTGGTGATGTCTGCCGGAACGATACAGTCCCGTGCCACAGAGGAAGATGCGGATACGCCGTACCAGAACTACTACGACTATGCAGAGCCGGTGAAACGCATTGTGGGACACCGGATCCTTGCCATTGACCGCGGCGAACGGGAGGGTGCTCTGAAAGTGGCAGTTACGCTGCCGGAAGGACACGGGGCTTCGCTGCTGATTCAGAAGTTCGTGAAGAACCAGAGCCCCTGCGGCAAACTGGTGCAGACTGCCGCAGAAGATGCATTCCAGCGGCTGCTGTTTCCGGCGGTGGAACGGGAAACCCGCAAGGCTCTGACAGAGCAGGCGGCAACGGCGGCAATCGGCGTGTTCGCGTCCAATCTGCGGCAGCTGCTCATGGCGGCACCGCTGAAAAACCGCATCGTTCTGGGCGTAGACCCCGGCTATCGCACCGGCTGCAAGCTGGCAGTGGTGGACGAAACCGGCAAGGTACTGGACACCGGCGTGGCACATATCACCGTCAGCAAGGGGGCTTCGCTGGAACGGGAAAAGGACGTGATCCGAAAGATGCTGCGGAAGCACCACGTGACCGCGGTGGCGATAGGCAATGGCACGGCTTCCAGAGAGTCGGAAGCGGTCGTGGCGGAACTGCTGAAGGAACTGCCTTATTCCGCAGCGTACATGGTAGTTTCCGAGGCAGGGGCTTCGGTATATTCTGCGTCCAAGCTGGCGGCGGAGGAATTTCCGGAGTATGACGTTTCCCTCCGGAGTGCCGTTTCCATTGCCAGACGGTTACAGGATCCGCTGGCAGAATTGGTGAAGATCGATCCGCAGGCGATCGGCGTGGGGCAGTATCAGCATGACATGCCCAAAGCGGAACTGTCCGCCGCACTGGACGGCGTGGTGGAGGACTGCGTGAACCATGTGGGCGTAGACCTGAACACGGCTTCGTTCTCTCTACTGTCCCACATTGCCGGCATCAACCAGACCATTGCCAAGAACATCGTGACATACCGGACGGAAAACGGGGCGTTTACCGACCGGAAGCAGCTGAAAAAGGTGGCAAAACTGGGCCCGAAGGCATTCGAGCAGTGTGCCGGATTTCTGCGGGTGTCCGGAGCCAAGAACCCGCTGGACAATACAGCAGTGCATCCGGAAAGCTACGGGGCAGCAGAGCAGATCTTGCAGGAGTGCGGCTTCCGGCTGGCAGACATTGCCGGACAGGACCGCAGCGAGATCGGTGCCATTGCCAAGCAGCACGGCATTTCTGCCATTGCGAAAAAGGCAGGCGTAGGCGAACCCACCGTACGGGACATTCTCAAGGAACTGGAAAAGCCGGGGCGTGACCCACGTGACGAACTGCCGCCGCCGCTGCTCCGGAGTGGGGACATCATGGAACTGAAAGACTTGAAACCGGGCATGGAACTGGTGGGCACTGTGCGGAATGTCATTGACTTTGGCTGTTTCGTAGACGTGGGCGTTCATGAGGACGGACTGGTGCACATCTCCCAGATCTGTGACCGGTTCATCAAGCACCCGCTGGAGGCTGTCAAGGTCGGCGAGGTGGTGAAAGTCTGGGTGCTGGACGTGGACTTGAAGCGGAAACGCATCGCCCTCACCATGAAGCCGCCGAAAAAGGGATAAGAGGTGTTACATGCGAAACGGAAAAAAAGTCGTTTCTCTGCTGCTGGCAGGGGTGCTGGCGGTGTTGTCGTGCAGCTGCGGTAATTCCTCTAAAGAGGAGAGCAGCAAGGAGAAAGCCGACAGCAACCCCCGCACTGAAATGCGGGACGACATGACTACCAGCCAGATCGTGGAAGAAATGGGGCTGGGCATCAATCTGGGCAACACACTGGAAGCCTGCGGCGACTGGATCGACAGCAGCGGCGGGGTAAACAGCTATGAAACTGCATGGGGCAGCCCGACAATTACAGAGGATATGATTGCCGGCTATGCTGCCGCCGGTTTTGATTCGGTGCGGATTCCTGTGGCGTGGTCGAATCTCATGGCAGAGGATTACACCATTGCACCGGAACTGTTAGACCGTGTGGAAACAGTGGCACAGTATGTGCTGGACAACGGCATGTATGCGGTGGTGAATCTCCACTGGGACAACGGCTGGATCGCAGGATTTTCCACGGACTATGACACCTGTATGGAAAAATATACCCGTATCTGGGAGCAGGTGACAGACCGGTTTGCAGATTACGGCGACCACCTGATTCTGGAGTCTATGAATGAAGAAGGCTGTTTTGACGATCTGTGGAACCGCTACAGCGGCTCTGATGACGGCAAGGCGGAGGCATACGGCATTGTCAACCGCATCAACCAGCAGTTTGTGGATCTGGTACGCGGTTCCAGGGGAAATAATCCCAAGCGGCATCTGCTGATCGCCGGTTATGCCACTGACGTAGACCTGACCTGTGACGAAGCCTTTCAGATGCCGCAGGACGAAGCCGGACGATGTGCGGTTTCGGTACATTATTATACGCCGCCTACGTTCTGCATTCTGGAAGAAGATGCCGACTGGGGAAAAGCCAAGACCACATGGGGCTCACCCAGAGATCAGAGGATTCTGGAAAACGACATGGACAAGCTGAAAAGCCGGTTTCTGGACAACGGTGTGCCGGTGATCATCGGGGAGTATGGCTGTTCCACCAAGAACAAGACGGAAGAAACTGTCCGGACATTTCTCACCGCGGTGGCACAGGCGGCGTATAGCAGAGGTATGTGTCCCATGCTGTGGGATATTACCGGTGTGTTCTATGACCGGAACAACTGCCGTATGCTGGATAGTCAGCTGGAACAGGATTTGCAGGAGATCGCCGCCGCACCCCGTGACAGCGTTCATAATATTTCCTGAAATTGACATTTGAAAAATACAAAATTCACCGGCGTGTCGTATCAGATTAGCAAGTTGTTTTTCACTGGAGATTTGAGATTTAGAAAAAATGCACAAAAACAGGGCATGCTTTTATTGTTGCTGTATAAAAATATGTGGAAAATGAAAAAAATACTTGCAAAATAACGATAAATATGCTATGCTGGTATATGGAGAAGTAGGGTGCAGGAAAGCACTGGGCGAATTTCAGAGGACAAATCGCACGGCTGTACAATTTGAAAGCGGAAAGGGGGACGTGAAAAACAGTGCGGCGGCATTCGTTTTTTTGAAATGCAAAAAGCTTCTCTGCACACAACCAAGCGGCAATACGCCGCATCAATTCAAGAAAGGAAGAATGATAATCATGAAGATGAAAAAGTTTCTTTCATCTCTGACAGCTGGCGTAATGGCGGCAACGACCATTCTGACCAGTGCATTGGTGACCCCGATGATGTCCCTCGCTGCGACAGCGGCAGATGATGCAATCGGTACAGCATCTTTGATGGGTTCAGTTGGCTCTAATAGCAATTGGGATGACAATGGAGTAAGCATTACTGGTGACGGTGAATATACTGTTTCTTGGGACTTGACTTCTGCATCAGATTCCATTAGCTTCTTGATCGTTCAGATCAATCCGGCAGGAGATACAAAAAACTTTACCACTGATACATTTAAGAACCTGAAAGTATCTCTGGGTTCTGTTTCGATCAATGGCGAAGAAGTAACAGATGCCATAAAGGACGACAAAATTGTAGACACTGCTTTTTATGAAGGCAGTAAGCCTGGTACTACTCGTATCTATCTGAACGGCAGCTGGGTAGGTGCAGCTGGTGCACTGGATAACTTCGATGCCTCCAAGGTAGAAAACGGTATCTCTACGATTTCTGTTACCTTTACTGTAGAAGGCACTGGCAAGACCACTACCACAACGACCAGCGAAACCACCCTTGAAACTACCGTTGAAACCACTGCGGAAACTACCGCGGAAACCACGGTTGCTTCCAGTGAAACTACGGTTGCTTCCAGCGAAACCACTGCAACCTCTGCTGTCACTACAGCGACTACCGCAGAGGAAAAGGGCGTGAAAAAGATCACTGTCGGCAAGACCTACAGCGAACTGCTGAAGGAAGCACAGAAGGCTGACCCGAAGGAAGGCATGATCGGCTGGAAGTGGGCTGACTTTGGCATCACCAACAGCAATGTTGTCAAGAAGGTCGTTGTCAACGTTTCCTCTGATAAGAAAATCGGCACATACAACTATATGTTCGGTTCTTCTACACAGAAAGCACCGGATTATTGGACACAGACCACACAGGAAAACAAAACTCTGGGCAAGTCCGGCGAATTCACCTGGGACATCACCAAGACTGTGGATGCAACCATTCAGAAGGAATATGATGGTTCTCTGAAGTTTGGTGCCTGGGGCGACGGTACTTATGAGGACTTCACTGTAGATTCTGTTGTGATTTACACAGATGATGCAACGATCACTACGACTGCTGCAACCACTGTGACCACAAAGCCGACCACTACAGTTTCCGCAAAGTACACCAAGGAACTGACTCCGAAGGCAGAGGAAGACAAGGGTACTGACGGCAAGGCAAGCAACACCAAGGTTGAATTTGATCCCATGGGTGCATACAAGGCAATTGCTTACTACACCGTAAAGACAAATGACAAGAACACTAGCGGTGCGTTTGGCACATGGAACGACAGCCTGCCGGAAGGTGAAGAATGGCAGAGCACGGAATTCAAGGATCTGGCTGTACCGGCAAACAAGCAGGTCATCGTATCTTATGACATTCCGAAGACTGTTGGTGAAACTGTACAGTTCATGGTTTATTATCCGAAGTTCGGCGATGTGACAATCGACAAGATCGTACTGTGCTTCGACGAAGATCCGGATCAGACCACTACTTCTACTACTGTGACGACTGAAACAGTTGCAACCACAGAAGAAAGCACCGCTTCTGCAACGACAGAAAAAACTACTGTTACTTCCAAGGAAACTACTAAGGAAACCACAGTTACAACTGTAGTTACCACAGCTGACACTACAGCAAAAACCACTGCTTCTACTTCGACAGAAGCATCTGCTGAAACCAGCAAGGCTACAGAAACTTCTGCATCTGCTGCAACAACCACAGCAAAACAGACCACTGCTACAAAGGCAGACACCACTGTTGTAACCACTACCAAGTCTATCGGCACCACCACGACAGAAGCTCCGAAGGGCAAGGGCATCATCTTCAAGGTAGACGAAGCGCAGGTCAAGACTGCAAGCAACTATGCAAAGATCCCGCTGTCCGTTCTGGTTGAAAACTATGTGGACGCACAGGGCTTCAACTTCGCTCTGGAAGTTCCGGAAGTTACTTCTAAGATCCTGACGATCTACAAGAACCCGAAGAACAAGAAGGACTATGGTTATAAGGACGTTTATGTCAGCGGCGACCTGGCTCCTTCTCCGCAGAACCTGAAGGGCTATGAGGCAAACGGTAAGGATATGAGCGTTGAGCCGTCCAAGCGTTGGATGTATTTCCAGTGGACTTCCAGTACCAGCACGATCACGATCAGCGGTGACAAGGTGATCGACATCAACTGCACCATTGCAGAAAACGCAGTGGACATCGCAAAGGAATACGGTCTGGAACTGCAGACAGATGAAAACGGCGACAGCTACTATCTGTTCCCGGTAAACTTTGCAGAGTATCAGAAGGTAAACTGGGACTTTGAGGGTACACACGGCGACGGCTATCTGGCTCCGAACCGTCAGTACATCGACGAAAACGGCACAGATATTGCGACCACTGATGTAGTTTACTACAACGGCGGTATCCGCGTTTACACAGATGCACAGACTGAAACCACTACAAGCGATACGATCACAACCACCACTACTACCGCAACAGAAGAAAAGGACATCAATCTGGATATTGACGAAGTATTCGTATATCCCAGTGAAAAGGATGCCACTTCTCTGAAGAACTACACTCTGGGCGTGAAGGTAACTGCCAAGGAAGGCGTAGACGCAACCAGCTATGGTATCAACTGCGTTGTCAACCTGCCGGAAGCAACTGCAAAGCTGTACACCATTCCGTCCAAGCTGCTGAAAAAGAGAGCATTTGTTGTCAACGACTTCGGCAGCGGTATTCCGAATGCAAATGATTTCATTGCATACAAGGACGGCACTTCTACCATTACTGACGGCAGCGACCGCTGGATCCGTTTCATTGGTGCACGTTCTGCCGAAGGTGCAACTGACCCGACAAAGATGAATCAGGTATTCCGCATGATCTTCAATGTGCCGGATAAGGATACTGTACAGGCACTGGCTGACGAATATGGTCTGACACTTCAGACTGGTGAATACGATGGCAAGACTGTTGAGTACTATGAGTTCCCTGTAGACTGGGCACCGAATGGTTCTGACAAACTGCCCAGCGGCACCACGATGGTAGATGTCAAGCGTTTCAACTACCTGAACGGCGAGGGCGTAACCGGCGAAGACATCTTCGACGAAATGGTTGGTCTGAAGGACGGTGCGATCCGCGTAATCATGAATGATGTAGTGGAAACCACCGAAACAACAACTGCTACAACTACTACAACAACTACCACCACAACAACTGCGACCACTGCAGCAACGACGACTACCACAGAAGAACCGCAGACTACAACTGCTACAGAGGCTACTACTGTCACCACCACAACTGCAGCAACCACTACAACAACGACTGCTGCTACAACCACCACTACCGAAGAACCTATTGTAACGACTACCGAAGCAACTACCACTACTGCCGAAGCAACAACTGTTACTACTGAAGCAACGACTGCTACGGCAACCAGCACCAGTGCAGGTCCGACAACCACCAGCACCAGTGCAACAACCACTACTGTAACAGAATCTGAAACAACTACTACAAAGGCAACTACAACTGCTACAACAGAAGAGCTGCCGGACTTCAGCAAGAAGACCACAGCTTCTACAACAGAAGAGCTGCCGGACTTCAGCAAGAAGACGACTACCAGCACAACTACCACAACAACTACTACAGAAGAAACCACGGAAGCAACTACTGAAGCAACCACTGAAGAAACTACTACCACACCGGCAGCTGTTTCTTCTACTACAGAAGCAACTACCACAGAAGCTACGACAACTGTTACAGAAGCAACCACTACCACAGAAAACACGACAGCTTCTACCGAAGCTACCACTACTACCGAAGCAACCACCACGACTGCAGAAGCAGAACTGGAAATCGAAGTAAATCCGGATGCAAACTTCTATCTGTCCATTGACGGACGTAATTTCAACGCTGCTGACCTTGTGAAGTCTGCAACTGTAAACGGCGAGAGCGTCATGGACGATCTGACCTTTGGTGCAGAAAGCCCGAAGGCACTGTTCGACAGCGAAGGCAAGGCATATGTAGATACCGACCTCGATATCCTGTATAAGGGTGAAAAGGTCGCTACTGCAAAGGTTTATATCGGCGTAAAGGGCGATACTGACTTGTCCGGTTCTGTTGATTCCACAGATATGTTCTATAACTGCTACTATGTTGCAAGACTGGGTGCAGGCTATAAGGACTCGAAGCTGCTGGACAACACCACCTATGCAAATAACGCAGAACTGGAAAGACTGTCTTTCTTCCTGACTGATATTGATACCGAAAGCAAGGCTGGAGAGAATAACGATGCTACCGGTAATATCGATTCTACCGACATCTTCTATCAGACCTACTATGTAGCTCTGATGGGTGCGGGTTACAAGGACACTACTACCTGGGACAATCCGGTTTGCCCGGATCTGAAGAACCTGAAGGGCTCTATGTGGGCTGAATAATCCGGTTCTCTGATTTCGAACGCGTAAGCGTTTCTGACAACAAGGATATGACAGCATAAGAAAAACCCGATGCGGGAGCATTCCCGTATCGGGTTTTTGTTTGCAAGCGTAAGGCGGGATTTGCTTCAGTTTTCAAGGCTGAGGCTTTGCTTTTTTCGAATTCTGTATCGAGATAGAAAAAATCACAAAGAATGCTTGCAAAATCGTGAAAAATCGGTTATACTGAATAGTGGAGAATTGTAGGAACGCAGATCGCCGCTTTCGGAGAACCAAGGGCAATACCGCAGTTACCCGAAAAAGCGATTTGAGAAAGGGGCATCATATTGAAGACAATTGAGGAGGCTCGCAGACTGCTGCAGTCGGAAGAATTCATGCACATCGCGGCAGTACTTGGCGGCGGTGAAGATCTGGCGGAAGCTTATCGGAACCGGCTGATGTGTGCCATTGACAGTTTTGTGCAGCTGTACGGCAGCGGTCGGGAAATTGCCATTTTTTCTGCACCGGGACGGACAGAACTGGGCGGAAACCACACCGACCACCAGCGTGGTCACGTACTGGCGGCAAGCATCAATCTGGACGTGATCGCTGTTGTGGCAAGACGGGAAGATACCACGATCCGGGTGCATTCAGAGGGCTTTCCGGAAGATGAGATCTCTCTGGAAGAACTGGAACCGGTAACGGACAAAAAGCCTACAGCAGCAGAACTGATCCGCGGAATCGCTGCCCGCTTCAAGCAGTACGGATGTCCGCTGGAAACCGGTTTTGATGCATACACCACCTCGCAGGTCATGGCAGGCTCTGGTCTGTCCTCATCAGCGGCTTTTGAGGTTCTGCTGGGAAATATCTGCAATGCTCTGTATGCCGAAAATCGGTTCACACCGGTAGAACTGGCACAAATGGGACAGTATGCGGAAAACGTGTATTTCCAGAAGCCCTGCGGGTTAATGGATCAGATGGCTTCGTCGGTAGGCGGTGCTGTTGCCATTGACTTTGCCAATCCGATGCTGCCGGCAGTGCACCCAGTTGCATTTGACTTTTCCAGAACTGGTTATGTACTTTGCATTGTGGATACCGGTGGAAACCACGCAGACCTGACAGCGGAATATGCTGCGATTCCGGCAGAAATGCAGGAAGTTGCAAAGTATTTCGGCAAGGACGTTCTGGCGGAAGTTCCGTCGGCACAGGTGCTGCGTTCCATTCCGGAATTGCGGAAAGCCTGTGGTGACCGTGCAGTGCTCCGTGCAATGCACTTTTATCGGGAGGACGGACGGGCACAGGGCGAATCTGATGCACTGGATCGGGGCGACTTTGAGGCGTTCCTGCACCTGGTACAGAACTCCGGACAGTCTTCCTATTGCCTGCTGCAAAACGTCTATCCGTCCTCCGCACCGGAAGACCAGCCCATCTCCATTGCCCTTGCAGTCGGCTCGGCAGTGCTGGGCGGCAGGGGAGCGATCCGTGTACACGGCGGCGGTTTCGGCGGAACAGTACAGGCATTTGTGCCGGCTGTGCTGCTGTCCCAGTTTCAGGAGGGTATGGAATCCGTTCTGGGAAAGGACTGCTGTCACGTGCTGCGAATTCGTTCCGTTGGCGGCATGACTGTATTGATATAAGGCAGCATTGTGCTTTTGTGCAGTGCTGCTGAAAGTTTGCCTTTCAGGGCAAACTGATAGGAGGGAAAATTCCCTCTCCATTTGACAGAAATTGAAAGGAAGCGTAAAGTAACATGGGAAAAATTCTGGTCACTGGCGGTACCGGCTTTATCGGCAGTCATACTTGTGTGGCATTGATCAATGCCGGCTATCAGGTCGTGATTATGGACAATCTCTGCAATTCAAAGGTGGAGGCAGTTGCCCGTATCGAGATGATCACCGGAAGGCATGTGCGGTTTTATCGCACAGACATGCGTGACGAGGAGGACATGCGGCAGATTTTTGAGGACAACAAGATCGATGCCGTAATTCACTTCGCCGGTCTGAAGGCAGTTGGCGAATCGGTGGAAAAGCCGCTGGAATACTACGAGAACAACATCAGCGGTACACTCTCCCTGCTGCGTGTCATGCGGGAGTATCACTGCAACGTGATAATTTTCTCCTCCAGTGCGACCGTTTACGGCTGCAACAACGAGGCTCCCTACGTGGAGGAAATGCCGACCTCTGCAACGAATCCCTATGGCTACACCAAGGTCATGATCGAACAGATTCTGCGGGACGTTTGCACTGCCAATCCGGAGTTCACGGCTGTGGCTCTGCGGTATTTCAACCCGATCGGTGCTCACATCAGCGGTCTGCTGGGCGAGAATCCCAACGGAATCCCCAACAATCTGGTGCCCTATGTGGCACAGGTGGCATTGGGCAAACTGGATCATGTGCGGGTATTCGGTGATGACTACGACACGCCGGACGGCACTGGTGTGCGGGATTATATCCATGTTATGGATCTGGCAACCGGTCACGTGGCAGCCGTGGCATACGGACTGGAGCACCGTGGCTTTGAACCGATCAATCTGGGTACCGGTCACGGCAGCAGCGTGCTGGACGTGGTGCATGCGTATGAAAAGGCGTGCGGCAAGAAGATTCCGGTAGAGATCACGGAACGCCGTGCCGGAGATATTGCCACCTCGTATGCAGATCCGTCGAAAGCAAAGAAACTGCTTGGCTGGGAAGCAACTGCGGATTTGCAGCAGATGTGTGCCGACAGCTGGCGTTTCACAAAGCAGAATCCCAATGGAATGTGAGAAGCTGCTTTCGTAATCCGTTTACGAAAATGCGTTCCCACAGAAAGGAATACATATGACAGGCAGATTCGGAAATGCGATCGATAATTTCCTGATTATCATGGTTGCTGTTGCCGTGGTGCTGCTGCTGGTAGTGATGCTGGGTTCTCGGCAAAGCCCGTTCCGGCAGAAGCTGAGCCGGCTTCTGGTACAGAATCCAAACACTGCCGACAAACGGCAGTCGCTGGAGTTTAATCGGGAATATTATATCACAGGAGAAAGAGCAATGCGTAAACCAAACCGCGGAAAAAATCCACCCCGTACTGTGATCGCTGTTCTGGTACAAAAGGTAGATGAACGCCGCAGAACCATGGATCCCAGCGGCACTTTGAAACTGTACAACGAATACTATGAGTTGATTTTCAAGACCCGCAAGGGTGATGTGCTGCATATTGTTACCAGCAAAAAAGCGTATATCGAAACCCCGTTTCATCAGCAGGGACAGCTGACTTTTCAGGGTGATCGTCTGATCCGGTTCCAGTATCCGGAGGGAGAAGTTACCGAAGACGAAGCAGCATTCACCAGCATGATGCCGGCAGTACGCCGCGGATAATACAAAAGGCAATACTGCACAGTTTTGTGCCGTGCTGTCATAACAAAAAGCGTACCGTTTCACAAGAAAACGGTACGCTTTTTTCGTTGTTATAGTGGCTGCGGTTTACGGGACGATCATAACCGGAGTGTTGATAGTGACCTTGTCATAGATCTTTTTGGCAACGTCCAGCGGCAGGTTGATACAGCCGTGGGAACCGTTGTTGATGTAGATGTCACCGCCGTAGGCACTGCGGTTCAGGTCGTGCAGACCGATGCCGGTATAGGTGACGGGCATCCAGTAATTTACCCATGTTTCATAGCCCTGCACTGCGTAAGTCCCCAGCTTTCGCGGAGATTCTCTGGACCATACCTTGTATGCTCCCGGCGGTGTGGCACGTGTCGGATCGGACTCCTTACCGGTAACCACATCAGACTCCAGAAACAGCTCGCCATTGACATAGTACCACAAGTGCTGGTGGCAGATGTCCACTTCAATGTAGGTGTTTCCGGTGTAGGTAACGCCGGCGTTGGAATTCATGCGGAATCCCTCTACCTTATATACCGGTTCAATGGTTACTGCCTCGCCGGCTTTGATGTAATCTACCAGCTTTTCCACAGTGGCAGAAACATTGGTTTTCCAGCCGTAGATGCCGTCAGAACCGATTGGCAGGGTAATCTCTCCGTCTTCGGTGGCTTTGAACTTGAAGTTGTAGCCGGTCACCAGTGTGTCGTACTTGTCAGCGATATGTTCCTGCACCCATGCGGAAGCTTTGTCGGTGTCCACAGTGATGTCATCGCCGTCCGTGGTGATCCAGTCCATGATAGTAGCGTGATCCAGCTTTTCCGTGCCAACCGGATCGAAAATTTCCTCGCGGTCAGTCATGTCATAGGTGATCTCTACAGCACCGATCTTGTTGTACAGTGCCAGTGTAGGCTCCAGACTTTCCGCAGTGACAGCTGCCTTTTTGTAGCAGTCACTGTCTGCCATCTGAATGGTGTTGTTGCCCTCCCGCATCTGTGCGACCGTGTAGTCGGACAGCTTCTGGGTGTCTACCATGTTGCCGTTATCTTCCGGCTGAATGGTAAAGGAACCGTCCTCGTTCTGGACAACCTTGGCATCGGTGGGCGGTACATTGCCCCAGTCATAGGCGGCGATCAGGCTGACCAGTGCATCTTCCGAGTAGGAATCCTGCATCTTGACTGTATACTCGGTTTTGGAGAACAGCTTCCTGAACCAGAGGGCGTGACTTTCGTCTGCCGGCTCTGTCAGAGCGTTGTCCGGCAGGGTAACGGTGCAGCCGAATGAGGAGCCCTTGAAGGTGATCGGGTCGCCGCTTTTGGGAATGAATGTCAGCCCCATATCCTGTGCGGTATTCAAAACTGCGTCACTGGCTTCCTCCGCAGTCATGCCGCCGATGTCCACGCCGTTGACGTAAGTTTTAGGGAGAAACTTGCCATGATAGACAGCCAGTCCGGCGATGTAGCTCAGCAGGAGCACAGCCAGCACGGCAATACCAATGATGATGCAGATCTTCCCGGCGTTGGACTCCTCCCGCACCGGTTCGTAATGTCTGGGCGGTGTAGGGCGGGGCGGACGCTGTGCTGTTGCCACGTTGCCTCCGGAACGCTGCTGGTGCTGCGGCTGTGGTGCACGCTGCTGCCGCGGCTGGTCATAGGCATAGCCGGAAGAAACGGCATCATGGATCTGCCGTGCCTTGTCCGAACGGGTGCGTTCCGAAGCGGAGCCGTTTTCAGGGTTGCGGGAAGCCGGACGATTCTGTCCGGAAAAGCGTTCAGAAGACGGCTTCGGCGATGACGGCTGAAATTCTGTTGCCTCTTTTGCAGCGAGAGAAGCTTTGATTTTTTCCCGCATTTCGTCTTTGGTCAGATGCTGCTTGGGAGCATTTCCGGCAGGGGATTGGTCTTTATTGTTCACTGTCATCTTTCCTTTCTTCCATGGTACAAGGGCTATGCGGAATACAGCATCATTGAACTTCACCGCGTGTCGGCGTTCCGAGTATGTTGACAAACTGATGACAGCTGCGGTCAGTCCGAAGACAGTAGAACCTCTGTTTCTGGAAAAATTAAAAAAATATTACATTGAGAGAAGCGGGCTCTGCAGCGTGGATATTCGCCAGAGCCATTCTTTATTATTATACCCACTGGATTTCTGTTTGTCAACACTTTTCGACATGAAATATAAATTGTAAACATCCTTTACCGATTTGTTTCCAAATGCACATTGAAATTTTATCGGCGGGCTGTTGTAATGTATGCGGAAAATCAGTCATATATTCTGTTGTTTTATACGATGAAAATAAACAAAAAATGCAAATATGTTGTGTAATGTGCACACTGAAAACATTGCATTTTTGTTGAAAAAGCAGATTGACATTATAGGAAAAAAGGCGTAAAATGAAGGTGGAAATTGGGTGGGAAAATGTGCCACCACAATGTGAGCTATCCACCACAATTTGAGCAATAAGGAGAAATATTCCGGTGCAATGAGGCTTCCGGAAATTTTTCAGCTGATGTCCGGTGTATGCACACATCGGACGAACAGGAGGAATGAATGATGAAGAACAAAAAAATCGGAACCAGTATTCTGGCATTTCTGCTGGCTGCAGCCACTGCTGCAGCCGGTGCACAGCCGGTTCTGGCAGCAGATCTGGGAACTGTAACTGACAACGTTCCGGCGATCGTGGCAGCCAGTGCTTCGGTGTCTGTGATCGATGCCAGCGGCGACCTGGAAGCTGCCTATGCGGAATGGGGTGCTGTGTCCAATGCGACCGGCTACAACGTGTATATCAAGCCGGCAGGCGGCAGCTACACTCAGCTGGATACCATGCTGGTACGCCAGTATCCGGATCGTTTCCGTGCTGATGCAGTAGGTCTGAAAGCCGGCAGCTACACCATGAAGATCGTGCCGGTAATCGACGGCAAGGAAGATGCTTCTAAGGCAGCAGAAACTGCGGAACTTCAGGTAGAGGCTCACGACAGAAGCGGCTTTGGCTTTGTAGAGGGCACTTCTTCCGGTGCATACAACGAGGACGGTACGCTGAAAGCAGATGCCATTGTGGTATATGTCACCGATGCCAACAAGGATACCGTGACGGCAAGCATTGACGCCACCGGCAAGGGTGCGACCGATGTGACTGGTGTGCAGAACATCATTACGGCTTATAAGAAAAATAAAGAAAAGCGTCCGCTGTGCCTGCGGTTTATCGGCAACATCACCGATCCGGCAGACATGCCCAAGGGCGATCTGATGATTGACACCGCAAAGGCTGGCATCACCGTGGAGGGTATCGGTACCGATACCGTATTCAACGGTTTTGGTCTGGTCATGAAGAACTGCTCCAATGTGGAAGTTCGCAATATCGGCTTCATGAACTGCAACAGCAGCGAGGGCGATGACTGCGGCTTGCAGCAGGGCAACGACCACATCTGGGTGCATAACTGTGATTTCTTCTATGGTGATGCCGGTTCAGATGCCGATCAGGTCAAGGGTGATGGTGCACTGGACACCAAGACTTCCACCTATGTAACACATTCCTACAACCACTTCTGGGACAACGGAAAGTGCAACCTGCAGGGCATGAAATCGGAAAAGGAAACCAACTATGTGACCTATCACCACAACTGGTACGATCACTCTGACTCCCGTCACCCCAGAATCCGCACCTGCTCCGTACACAGCTATAACAACTACTTCGACGGCAATGCCAAGTACGGCATCGGCGTCACCATGGGAGCTTCTGCTTTCGCGGAAAACAACTACTTCCGCAACTGTAAGAACCCGATGATGAGTTCCGGACAGGGTACTGATGCACTGGGTGAGGGCACATTCTCCGGCGAAGCCGGCGGTATCATCAAGGCTTGCGGCAACTATATCGAGGGTGCTTCCAGCTATATCCCGTATTCGCAGAACAGCACCTCGTTCGATGCCTATGAAGTTTCCAGCCCGTCTGAAAAAGTACCGGACAGCGTCAAGACGGTTTCCGGCGGCACAGGCTACAACAACTTCGATACCGATTCCAACATCATGTACAGCTACAAGGCAGATGCAGCGGCTGATGTGCCGGCTATCGTTACTGCCAAGGCAGGACGCGTACAGGGCGGTGATCTCCAGTGGAAGTTTGACAATTCCGTGGACGATACCAGCTATGCGGTCAATCAGGCATTGAAAGACGCTCTGGTCAATTATAAGTCCTCTATCGTGGCGATCGGCAGCGGCTTTACCGACAGCACCACAGATCCGGTTGTCACCACTGAGGAAACCAAGACTACTACAGTGACCACCACCGTCAGCGTGTCCAAGGATACGACCGCAACGGCTCTGACCACTGCTACCACCAAGAACACCACGCCTACTACACCGGACGTGCCGGTGGCAGGGGACATCTTCTGTTCGCCTACCGGTACCGGCAGCGGTTCTTCCGAAAAGGATCCGGCTTCTGTTACCGATGCGATCTCCAAGCTGTCCGCAGGTCATACCATTTACCTGCTGGGCGGTACATATAAGTTCTCGGAAATGATCCTCATTGACGCTCAGAACAGCGGTACTGCTGATGCAATGAAGACGATCAAGCCTTATAACGGTGCAGATGTTGTGTTTGACTTCTCCGGACAGGGCGATGCAGACGGCAGCAAGCGTGGCATTGTGCTGGACGGTGACTACTGGCACTTCTATGATTTTGAGATCACCAAGGCAGCCGATAACGGCATGCTCCTCTCCGGCAACAACAATAAGATCGAACGCATGGTATTCAACGACAATCAGGACACTGGTTTGCAGCTGTCCCGTTATAATACCAGTGCAGCAACCATTGCCGACTGGCCCAGCAATAACCTGATCCTGAACTGCACTTCCAAGAACAACTGCGACAATGCCAGCATGGAAAATGCCGACGGTTTTGCAGCAAAGCTGACCTGCGGCGAGGGCAACGTCTTTGACGGCTGTATGGCATACAACAACAGCGACGACGGCTGGGATCTGTTTGCAAAAAGTGCCACCGGTCCTATCGGTGTTGTCACCATTCAGAATTGTATTGCATTCCGCAACGGCTTTACGGAATTCGGCGAGGGCTACGGCGATTGTGACGGCAACGGCTTCAAGCTGGGCGGCTCTGGTATCGGTTCTGCACATATCTTGAAGAACTGTCTGGCATTCGAGAACCTTCACTGTGGCTTCACCGATAACAATAACCCGAAGCTGGGAACACTGGTCAATTGTACCGCAGTCAACAACAACGGCGAAGGCAAGGGAAAGCCGAACTTCTCCTGCTATCGCTGCACAGATCCGGGTGCAATCTTTGAAAACCTGATGTCCTATTATGATGCCTCTGTATTTATGTCTGATGCAAAGCTGAAAGGCGGTGCTTCTAACGACAAGTATGAAGGTACTTATGAAAACGGCGTGTACTACAACAGCGGCTACTATCAGGTAGATGCAAAGACTGCGATCAAAAACGGTGCGAAGATCGGCACAAAGCTTTCTGCGGCTCCGGCAGCTTCTGACTTTATCACAATGGCAAAGGCTCCGGAACAGGGCACCGATTTTGATGCTGTATGGAGAAATGCAGACGGTTCGCTGAATCCGGGCGGTTTGTATGAAACTGCGGATTCCAGCAGCTATAAGACAATGGGTTACCATATGTATAACGGCAGCATTGTCGTTCCGCCGACAACAACCACAAGCACTTCTTCTGAACAGCAAACCACCACTACTACTACCACAGCAGTGCAGCCCACTGAAACCACTACCGGTTCGGAAACTTCTGCACAGCCGACAGAAACTGCTGTAAAGACCAGTGAAACTTCCGCACAGCCCACTGAAACCACAGCTGCTCCGGCAACTTCGGATACGGCGGACACCACGGAACAGTCGACTGCCACTACACCAGTCAGCAGCGGCGACAGCAACACAGAAACCACGCAGACCACCGCTTCGGAAGTGACCTCTCAGTCCCTGTACGGCGATGTGAACTTGGACGGCAAGGTGGATATTACCGATGCAGTTCTGCTGAACAAGGCGGTTGCCGGTGTGGTAACGCTGAACGCCAGCCAGCAGAAGAATGCCGACTGCATGGCAGACGGAGAACTCTCTACCAACGATTCGACAGTTTTGCTGCAATTCCTGGTACGCATAGTTACCTCCCTGCCGGTAACGGAATAATCGATTCTCCGGAAAAGAAATAGATCTTTATTCTGCAAATGGCAGCCGATGTTTTCGGCTGCCATTTTTGCGTGAAAAGCAATTCCGCTTTTTTCGGTTTTTTTGTACAATTTGACTTGCTTTTTTTTACGGGATATGTTATACTATAGACAGCACCCATGCCGGATTTGGAAGTCTGACATGGAAAAGTGTTTTCATTTCTATCCCTGTCGCTTCCGCTGCCTGCGGGCACGGCGGCGTTTTCGGGCGATAAATTTTAGATGAGGTGAATCAAATTGTCACAACTGAAAAAACCCACAATCAAAAACCCTGATCTGGTTGCCGCAATGGCGGAATTCAAAAAACAGCAGAGCGTACAGACCGAAAAAGAAATGCTGGACGCAATTGCAGCAGCATCGTTTATTGCTCCGATCACGTTGCAGAACAAGCTGAACGAGGTAGAACCGGACGAGAATGGTCAGCGTCACATGGAGGCTTCTCTCATGGCTGTTTCCAACAAGGACGGTGTAAAGTTCTTTCCGGCTTTCACCGACTGGCTGGAATTCCTGAAGTGGAAGAACGATCCGGACGCGGACACAATGGTAATTACATTTGACCAGTACTGCGGGATCCTGCTGAAGCAGGGTGTCGATGTCAGCGGTATCGTTATCAATCCGGCAGAAACCAACATCGTGATCCGCAAGGAAAAAATGGCAGAGATGAAGGGCGTTTCTCTGGAGGCAGAACAGCCGCAGGAAGCTCCGAAGAAGAACAACATTCTCCCGCTGTTTGGCTGCGAAAAGGTCACCAATCCGGAAGTGATCGTTGCCGCAGACCGTCTGCGTCGGGAAAACAACGAACCTGCCCGCAACAATATGTTTGAGGCAATGCGGAAAGCACGCTTTGTGGCTCCGGTGCTGATGGAAGTGCCGAAGGAAGTCAAGGCTGGCGAAAAGGTCAATGCACAGGCAGAGTTCATCATGCTGAACCACGAGGGCGGAAAGTATATGCCGCTGTTCACCAGCCTGTCGGAACTGCAGAAGTGGAACGGGGCACCGGACTGCAAGGCAGTTCCCATGAGCATGGCAAACTATGTGGCAATGCTGTCTGATCCCAAGAGCACAGCTGCCGGCATCGTGCTCGATCCGTTCACCATGGGGCTGGCATTCAGCAAGGAGCAGGCAATGAACATTCAGCCGCGTCTGGCAATGCGGGATATTGACTCCACTCCGGAGGGCATGGAAGACGACCTGAAAGCATACTTTGCAGAAAATGCAGATGTCAAGAAAGCATACATCGATGGTGTCAAGGCGAACAACACAGACGGTTTCGTGGTAGTTCTGGAACTGGAAAACGAAAACAATGTCCGTGAGATCGCTGACCACGTGGCAAAGGCAATCAACAAGTATGGTTCCTGCGTAGTGGCTCCGATCAGCTCGCCCATCGGTAAGAAAGTGCTGGAAAGAAAGACTGCTTTCTACGAAGCTTGAAAATCACATTACCGGTGACGGTCACGCTGGTATTTGCAGGCAGATTGCGTGCAAATGCTGTCGGGTGGGCTTTTTGCGGTGTTACTGATAAAAACCCACTTGTTCTGAAAGAAAATCAACCCCCTGTCCTCGCGGCAATGGCTGCAAGGGCAGGGGGTTTTTGTGTTACTGTTTTTGTGTTGCTTTAGAAAAACTGCCGGAAAGCCGTGGGCAGGGAAATTTCCTTGGTGATTTCCGCCGCAGTTTTCCAGACGAATTGTTCGTCCTGTCTGGCACAGGTGAGGTACACGCCGTAGAGTTCCCATTCCACATGGGTGAAAATGTGTTTCCGTTCCACCGTCTGCGTCAGATCCGTGGGCTTGCAGTGCCATGCACTGGCTTGGGCAATGGCTTCTTCAGTAGTGCAGATGCCGGCAACATTGGGATATTCCCAAAGCCCGTGGAGCAACCCCTTGGCAGTGCGTTTCCGGAGGGCGAATTTCCCGTCGCATTGCAGCACAAAAACGGTGTACTGTTCCTGTCGTCTGGCTTTTTTGGCAGTCCGCTGGGGCAGCCGCAGAGCATCGCAGTACTGTCTGCCCAGACACAGTTCCGACAGGGGACAGACTTCACAATGCGGCTGTCCGTTGGGTACACAGACCGTGGCTCCGATTTCCATAAACGCCTGTGTCAGCGTGCCGCAGTGCTCCGGATTGTCCAGATAGACCTGCCGCAGCAGGGCAGTGACAGCTGCCTTTTGTTCTGGCCGGTCGATCTCACAGAAGTGGTTCATCACTCTGGCAGCCACCCGCAGCACGTTGCCGTCTACCGCTGGCGTAGGCAAACCGTAGCAAATGGAACAGACTGCACCGGCGGTGTAATCGCCTACGCCAGCAAGTCCGCGGACTTCCTCCCATGTGCGGGGAAACACGCCGCCGTACTGCTCCTGAATCGTCTGTGCTGCCTTTCGCAGATTCGCTGCACGGCTGTAATAGCCCAGCCCCTCCCAGCACTTGTTGACCTGATCCTGTTCCGCTGCGGCAAGTGCGGCAATGTCCGGAAAGGTTTCCAGAAACCGTGCGTAATAGTTCTTGATGGCTTCCACCCGCGTCTGCTGGAGCATGATCTCTGACAGCCAGATGCGGTAAGGTTCCTGCGTGTGCCGCCAGGGGAGATCCCGTGCATGCAGCGGATACCACGCCAACAGCGGCTGTGCCGTTTGCAGAAGTGCCTGTTCCTGCATGGCTTTCCAGCGACGCATGCGGTGGATCACTTTTTCATAGACCGGCAGCATATGTGGCTCTTTGCAGATTTCCGGCAGCTGTTCCACAGGGATCCACTGTACCGCAGTGTTTTCGTCCGGCTGGATCCGCAGCGTTTCTTTCTGGTCGGCAATGATGCCGTAGGTGACGTTATAGTGCTGATGTGCCGGAACGGGAACGCCCTTTTTCTGATGTGCTTTGACAGGGAGAATGTCCAGCGAGAGAATGGCTCCGGTAAGGGGATAGGGCTTCTGGATACCGGTTTCCTCTTTTGCCTCCCGCACAGCTGTCCAGAGAAAATCACTGGAACCGTCAGCGTGTCCGCCTGTCCATGCAAAGGAATCGTAGATGCGGTGGTAGACCATCAGCACCTGATCCATTGCCGGATTCATGACGAAACCGGAACAGGTGAAGTGGCTTTCCGCGTGGCTGCGGTAGAGCAGCTGTGTGCCGTACTGTTCCGCCGCAAGGAGTATCTCGTTCCGGTCGCGGCGTTCCTGTTCGGTTTCTGGCGTATAGGCAGCAAGACGTTCTTTCCAGTCGGTCACATCTTGTTCCTGCATGACGTTTCTCATGTTGTTTGTCCTTTCTTTTGGATAACCCCGCACAAACCTTGTGCGGGGTTATCGTTACTTTGCCGGCAGCAGAATCGTAATTTCCGTACCGTGTCCCAGTTCGCTGCGGAGAGAAATGGTGCCGTTGTGACAGTCTACGATGTGCTTGACGATAGACAGCCCCAGTCCTGTGCCGCCACGCTGTTTCGAACGGCTTTTGTCCACCCGATAGAATCGTTCAAAGATCCGGCTCTGTGCCTGTAGGGGAATGCCGATGCCGTTGTCTGCAATGACGATTTTCGCCTGTGTGCCGAGGTGCTGTATGGTGATCGTCACGATGCCCTCCGGATTGTTGTACTTGATCGCGTTGTCAATGAGGTTGATGAACAATTCCCGTATGTAGCCCTCATTGCTGTGGAGCAGCAGACAGTCGCCCTCCAGCCGGACGTGAATTTTGTTCCGCTGAATCTGCGGCTCCAGAATTTGCAGGGCGTTCTTTGCCGCAGCTTCCAGTGCCACTGGTGTGTTCAGCATTTCCGTGTGTTCCTCGATCTCCGACAGGCGGATAATGTCGTTGATGAGAAACAGCAGGCGTTCGCTTTCCCGTTCGATCATGGCACCGTACTTGGAAACATCTTCCTCTTTGGTGATCATGCCGCTGCCGAACATTTCGCCGAATCCCTTAATGGTCGTCAGCGGTGTTTTCAGCTCGTGGGAAACGTTTGCGGTGAATTCCTGCCGCATCTTTTCCGCCTTGACGTTGTAGGTCACATCGACCAGCAGTACGATCGTGCCGAAAATGCCGCCCATTTCCACGCGGGTGATGTACGCCCGAATATACTTGCCGTCGATCTTCAGCAGCTGCCGCACAGAGCAGCCCTTGTGCAGTTCACTGTCTTCCGGCAGCAGTTCATGCTGGGGTGCTGTTTTGGATTTTCGCAGTGCGTCCAGAAAGTCCTGATTGTTTGTCAGAATGAAAATGGATTTGTTGTCCCAGCTTTCCTTGCTGATGTTCAGCAGTGCCGTTGCCGTGCGGTTGGCAAGCTGGATCTTGTCGGAATCGTCCAGAATCAGAATGCCCTCTACCATGTGCTCCTGAATCAGCCCGATGATATCCCGTTCGTGGTGCAGCTCTTTCTGCATGCGGTTCATTTCGTTTTCCAGCTTTCCAAGAGCCTTTTGACTTTTCTTGTGCTGATGCTGTGCCTGCTGTTTCTGGTGCAGATACAGAAAAATAAAAATTGTCAGCAAAAGAGCCGTTGCCGCAGCAAATGCCCAACCGAGCCATTCCATAATTACCCTCCGATCTTATAGCCGTAACCCCGTACTGTGTGAATGAGATTGGTGCAGCCGGCAGCCTCCAGCTTTTGCCGCAGCGTCTTGACGTGAGCGTCTACAGTTCTGGTTTCTCCCTCATAGGAGAAGCCCCAAACCTGTTCCAGCAGCCGGTCGCGGGAAATGGCAGAGCCGCGGTTGCGTACCAGATAGGACAGCAGTTCAAACTCCTTATAGGTGAGAACGATCTCTGTTTCCAGATAGACCACAGTACGCTGGTTCAGGTCAATGGTCAGGTCATGGGCAGAGAGCACCTGCTGCTGTTCCGGCTTTTGCACATGACTCCGCCGCAGCACCGCCTTGACGCGGGACAGCAGTTCCATGATGCCGAATGGCTTGGTGATATAATCGTCTGCACCGTTTTCCAGTCCGGTGACCTTGTCGATCTCCGAGGACTTCGCCGAAAGCATGATGACAGGAATTTCCGCCGTTGCCGCATCGGATTTCAGTCGTTTCAGAATCGAGATGCCGTCCTCGTCCGGCAGCATGATGTCCAGCAGGATCAATGCCGGCTGTTCTTCCTGTACACGCTGGAAAAAGCTTTTTCCGTCAGGGAAGCCCTTCGCAGTATAGCCGCCGGACTGGAGAGCACAGGTGATGAGTTCCCGAATGCCGGTGTCGTCTTCCACACAAAATATGTTTGCCAAATTACATTTCCTCTTTTCCCTGGAATCCGCCGCAAAGCTTTATTCAGTGTTTCCTTTATACAGCAGTTTCCTTGTTTTCCCGAATCACAGCACGCATTGCCGCCACGGCGACCTCAATGGCGTGTGTCATGTCGCTTGCGGCGTGTTCCTTGTCCCGTACCACTGCCTGCCGTTCCTGATTCCACAGCATCTGCAAAATGGTGGCACAGCGGACGTGCCGTGCGGCGGCGACCGTGAACAGAGCAGCCGATTCCATTTCCGATGCCAGCGTGCCGGCGGCTTTCCATGCCTGCCAGTTCTGGAGCAGGGTGGGAGCTACCGGCATGGTTTCCGGCGAGTGCTGCCCGTAGAAAGAATCCTTGCACTGTACCACGCCGGTATGATAATCATATGCAGCAGCACGTGCCGCACAGACCAGATGTTCCGTCAATCCGAAATCCGGCACTGCCGGAAATGCCAGCGGCATGTATTCCTGCGAAGTGCCCTCCATGCGGATCGCTCCTGTGGGAACGATCAACGCCCCCGGCACCAGTTCCGGCTGCATGCCGCCGCAGGTGCCGATCCGCAGAAAGGTATGTGCCCCCAGAGCAACCAGTTCTTCCATGGCGATCGCGGCAGAGGGCCCGCCGATGCCGGTGGAGGTGACGCTGACGCGGGTGCCGTCCAGCGTACCGGTATAGGTGGTAAACTCCCGGCTCTGCGCCACCTTCTGGGCGTTTTCAAGATAGGACGCGATCCACGGAACACGGTCCGGATCGCCGGGGAGAAAGACATAGTGTCCGATGTCCTCCGCGGTGCATTGAATGTGAAACTGACGTTCTGCCATAGGGAACTCCTTTCTGAATCGGTTGCCTATCCCATAATTCGACACACTTCTTGACAAAATTCCGGAATTCTGCTAAGATACTGATACAGGGACAACGCTGCACAGGAATATGCAGTGTTTCCTTTCGGCAATACCGCACAAAGAGCGTCTGGCGACTTTGCACGCCATCTGCTTGCAA
>ERZ773114.546-NODE-546-length-45563-cov-4.830491_pt1 | contig 45563 bp, 40 predicted proteins | sample MGYA00580564_ERZ773114 | MGnify/ENA primary metagenome ERZ773114 (study PRJEB29015, sample SAMEA2737836) | human gut metagenome | biome: human gut; feature: human-associated habitat; material: faeces | place: China | collected 2012 ... | reverse complement strand
GATGGTTCCTCGGTCTGGAAATGATGGACAAGGTTCCCCATTTCTCTACGTTTGGAAAGAATTATACCAGACGCTTTAAGGATACTGATCTTTTTGAACAGATCTTTTCCCGTATCCTGCAGGAATGCTATAAATACAGACTGATCGATCCTTCCGAGGTCTTCGTGGATGCCACCCATGTAAAAGCACGGGCAAACAGCAAAAAGATGCGGAAACGGATTGCAGATGAGGAAGCACTGTTCTTCGAAGAGCAGTTAAAGAAGGAAATCAACGAAGACCGGGAAGCGCATGGGAAAAAGCCTCTGAAAGAAAAGAAGGAAGATCCCAAAGATCCCCCCTCCTGTGGTGGCAGCTCTGATGGAAAAGAAGAAAAAACGGTCAAGGAAAGTACAACGGATCCGGAAAGCGGATGGTTCCGAAAGGGTGAGCATAAAAATGTTTTTGCGTATTCCGTGCAGACAGCCTGTGACAAAAACGGATGGATTCTGGGTTATAGTGTAAATCCCGGCAACCAGCATGACAGCCGGACATTTAAATCCCTGTATGATAAGATAAAAGACATTGGCATTCAGACACTGGTAGCCGATGCAGGATACAAAACACCAGCGATAGCAAAGTTACTTCTGGATGATGGTATCACACCGCTTCTGCCGTATAAACGCCCCATGACCAAAGATGGTTTTTTCAAAAAAACCGAGTATGTGTATGATGAATATTTTGACTGCTATGTATGCCCGAACGATCAGGTGTTGGCTTATCATACGACGAACCGTTCCGGATACCGGGAATACAAGAGCTGCGGAATCGTCTGTGAAGGATGTCCATATCTGAAGCAGTGCACAGAAAGCAGGGATCATGTGAAGGTAGTGACCCGGCATATCTGGGAGCCGTACATGGAAAAGTGTGAGGATATCCGGCATACGATTGGGATGAAGGAAGTGTATGCGCAACGGAAAGAGACCGTAGAGCGCCTCTTCGGAACAGCAAAAGAAAACCACGGATTACGCTATACACAGATGATAGGAAAAGCCCGGATGGAAATGAAAGTCGGGCTTACGTTTGCCTGCATGAATCTGAAAAAACTGGCAAAGATGATAGCCAGGAAGGGAAAAAGGGGAACCCAAAAGTGTTTATTATTGATCAAGTACACACTTTTTGAACCGAAAACAAGAAAAACGCTTCTGGAGTGCTGACCAAAAGCGTTTTGTCTACAGTCTGAAGAATTGTGTCACCACAATTCCTTTTCCTCGCAACAAATGTACAACAAACATTCAACAAAAATATGATTATAAGCTCTTAACAAAACGATCGAATGCCTTCTGGCCTTCCTCAGTTCTCTTGTAGACACCGGCATCTTCCAATACCTGCATGAATACCAGACCGATCTCCTTCTCTACGATACCGTCGATGTTCTCAGCAGTGATGGCATCGTATTTCGGACGGAACTCGTCTACCCAGTCTGCATGCTTTGCCAGTTCCTCATCAGCTCTTAAGTCTTTACCGGCGAGGATTGCTTCCTTCAGATGCGCCATCTCGCCCTTCAGGCGGGCAGGCAGTACTGCCAGACCCATAACCTCGATCAGGCCGATATTCTCTTTTTTGATATGATGCAGCTTTGCATGGGGATGATAGACTCCCAGCGGATGCTCCTCTGTGGTGATATTGTTACGCAGCACCAGATCCAGTTCGAACTTGTCTCCTCTCTTTCTTGCAATGGGAGTGATGGTGTTATGAGGCTCGTTATCGGTGTAGGCATAGATAAATGCCTCTTCATCCGTATATTCTCTCCACTTGTTCAGGATTACATCTGCCAGTGCAATGATACGGTCAGTATCCGTACCGCTGAGACGGATGACAGACATGGGCCATGCCACGATACCGGCATCCACATCCTCGAAACCGGCTACGGAGAACGTTCTCTCTACCGGAGCTTTCGCCATGGCAAACTCGTAATGGCCGCCCTGGAAATGATCGTGGCTTAAGATGGAGCCGCCTACGATGGGCAGATCCGCATTGGAACCTACAAAATAATGAGGGAACTGCTTTACGAAATCAAACAGCTTACAGAAGGTCGCATGCTCAATCTTCATAGGCACATGCTGAGAGTTAAATACGATGCAGTGCTCATTATAATATACATACGGAGAATACTGAAATCCCCACTGACTGCCGTTAATAGTCACCGGAATGATACGGTGGTTCTGACGGGCAGGATGGTTCACACGGCCTGCATAACCCTCATTTTCACGGCACAACAGACATTTCGGATAACCGGACTGCTTTGCCAGCTTTGCTGCGGCGATAGCTTTAGGATCCTTCTCGGGCTTGGACAGGTTGATGGTAATATCCAGATCGCCATATTTGGTGGGAGCCACCCATTTCATATCCTTGCAGATACGATAACGACGGATATAGTCGGAATCTCTGCTTAATTTATAATAATAGTCGGTAGCTGCCTCAGGAGATACCTGTTCGTACAGCTCATGGAAATGACGGATCACTTCACTGGGTCTGGGCATCAACAGTCCCATGATCTTCGTATCGAACAGATCGCGGTATACCACACTGTTCTCCTTGAGAATACCTTTTTCATAAGCGTAATCCAGCATGCCCTTCAGAACCTCTTCCAGTTCATCCTCGCGCATGGTCACATTGTCACGGTCTTCCAGCTCATCCAGTTCAAACAGCTCCAACAGACGGTTGGTGGTATAGATCACATCTTCCTCCGGAACCAGTCCTGTCTGTACTCCGTAGGATACTAATTTACGAATTAATACCTGAATATCCATTATTTCTCCATTCTGCCGCCGGACCATTCGGACAGCTTCCGCGGCACTCACTTTCTGTTTGCATAGGAACCTTACTTTTCTTACAGGGTCTGGGGGCCGTCACCGATCTCTACTACATAGAAATCAGCCGCATAGCCGATCTTTTCCTTGTATGCTTTGCCTACCTGCTCTATAAAGGTATCAATAGCTTCATCCTTCACAATGCTTACGGTACATCCGCCAAAGCCGGCACCGGTCATACGGGATCCAATGACACCATCTACCTTCCATGCTTCCTCTACCAGAGTATCCAGCTCAATACCGGTTACTTCATAATCATCCCGCAGGGATACGTGGGATGCATTCATCAGCTCACCAAACAGCTTCACATCATTGTTCTTCAGCGCTTCAACCGCACGGATCGTTCTCTGATTCTCATATACTGCATGCTTTGCACGCTTTCTGCGGACATCACTCTTGATAATAGCCTTGAACTTCTCAAAGGTCTCCTCATCCAGGTCGCCCAGCGTCTTGATCTTCACTACCTGCTGAAGCTCTGCCAGTGCAGTCTCACATTCACTGCGGCGCTCATTGTACTTGGAATCTCCCAGGCCTCTCTTTTTATTACTGCATGCGATCACGATCTTCGCATTCTCCAGATGGATCGGTGCATACTCATACTCCAAAGTTGCAGTATCCAGAAAAATTGCGTTCTCTTTTTTACCCATGGCAATGGCAAACTGATCCATGATACCGCAGTTTACCTTGTTGTATTTGTTCTCAGAGAACTGTCCGATCAGCGCCAGATCCTGATTGGTCACATCAAAGCCGAAGAAATCCCTCAGAATGTAGCCGGTCAGCACTTCTACGGAAGCGGAAGAAGAAAGTCCGGAACCGTTAGGAATATTGCCGTTTAACAGCAGATCCATACCGGAAGTCACTTTCATGCCCTTCTCACCGAAAGCCCAGATCACTCCCTTGGGATAATTGGTCCAATTCGCTTCCTTGCTGGGTACCAGATCATCCAGAGAAGACTCGATCACACCCAGATGTTCGAAATTCATGGAATAGAAACGCAGCTTATTGTCGTTTCTCTTTCTTGCCACACCATAGGTACCGATGGTCAGTGCGCAGGGGAAAACGTGTCCGCCGTTATAGTCGGTATGTTCACCGATCAGATTCACACGTCCCGGTGCAAAATAAGCCTTGGCACCCTCTGCATCTCCAAATACTTCTGCGAAAGTCTTCAGAATCGTCTCTTTCATTTCCATTTTCTACTCCTATCTGCTTACTGTGTAAGCCCCGTCCATTTATATGTTCTTACTCTTGTCGCTCCGGCCGATGCCGCGATACGAATTCTCTTGCTCTATGTTTTCATCATAATCGAAAAAAACAAATATTTCTACCTATTTTTGTTTTTCAGACCTGTCATTATGTTAAAAGCTACAAGCCATGCAAAAATAAAAAGAACCAACACCGTGAGAGCTTGCTCGTGAAGGTGTTGATTCTTTTTTATTTTTATACGGCGACAGCCGTACATGAAGCAGGTGCTTTAGCGCCTGCGAATGCGCATGGCGTAAAGCGGATGGGATGCAGCATTTTAGATATTCAAGTTCCTGATAAAATGAAATGCTTCATTTATCCAAAACAATTCTCAGCCATTTCTTTGCTGCCCCAATCCAGTCTGCTGCATGGGTTACCGCTGCTTCCAAATGATCATTTGTCTGCTCATCCACCGTAGCCAGTCCATGATCCCCAACCGGATAAACATGCAGTTCAAAAGGGATCTGATGTAACGCCAACGCCTCAGAATACAGCAGACTGTTCCTCACCGGTACCACCGGATCCGTGGCTGTATGCCAAAGAAAAGCAGGCGGAGTATGTTCTGTCACCTGTAAATGACAGGAAAAACGACTTATTTCCTCAGAATTCAGAGAAGCATGTCCCAGCAAATTTTCAAAGCTTCCTCTATGGGCTACTTCCGGAGCCGCAGAAATCACCGGATAACACAGAATGGATGCCTGAACCGGCTTACTGTCCGGGAATGCCTCTCTCACTTCCGGCCAGTCAAAACAGGTAGAATACTGAGCTGCCAGATGTCCACCTGCCGAAAAACCCATGATCGCCACTCTGGTACTGTCACAATGCCACTCTTCCGCATATCTGTAGATCAGCTCCATGGCTGCCGCAACCTCTCTGAGCTGTGTGGGAAACCGGCTGGGTGCCACAGAATAATTCAAAACAAACACATTGTATCCCTCCGGCAGGAAATGGTAGGCAATAGGATCGGCCTCCCGCTGACTGCACATGGCATATCCGCCACCGGGACAGATCAGCAAACAGGGATGCTTTTGATTCTGCCTCCTCATCTCCACCAGATTATCCGGCAAATATGCCGTCACCGTCGGATCTATGCTCTCTGTCCCCAGCTGTGGAAAAAATTTCTTTAAATGCATGACCTGATAAAACATAACTACCCGCTTTCTTTATGATAAAAATCAATTTTACAAGCATCCAGCATCGTCTTTGCCATTAACATTGCCCAGAATATGATGGAAACCACCTGCTCCGTTGCTGTTGCACAATAGATAACTGCTGGCGATTCTTCTACATTTCCTTTAATACAAATTGGTATGCCTCATATTCGCTTTTTGCCCCGGGCAAAACAAGTCCCGCCGCCATCAGGGCCGCTCCGTCATATAGCACTCCTGTATTCTCTTCCCGATAAACAGCATCCGGATTCAATCCCTTACATTTTAAATACATGGAAGCAGCATTGCCTTCCGCCTCCAGACGGACCACACTTACCAGCGCCTGCTTTTTGTCTCTCGATACGGACATCCAGGCTGCAAACGGCTCCGTAAAAGGACTGGAAAGTCTGTAATAAGTGCCCTCACAGATCAGACTCTCATATTTTTTATAGGTCAGAACCTGTTGCTTTACGATGTTCTTTTCTTCCTCGCTCATAAGCGCAGGATTTAACTCATAGCCAAAAGTACCTGCCATTGCCACCACACCTCTGGTAATCAGGCTGACACTTCTTCCGGTCTGATGGTTGGGCACTGCCGTCACATGGGAACCTACCACGGAAATGGGATAGAAGAAGGATGTCCCGTACTGAATCTTTACCCGGTTAATGGCATCCGTGTTGTCGCTGCACCAAATCTGGGGAGTATAATACATCATTCCGGCATCGAATCTTCCACCGCCGCCGCTACATCCTTCTATCAGCAGGTTCGGATATCGTATTACAATTTTTTCCAGAATTTCATAGATTCCCAGCACGTAATCATAAGTAACATTTCCTGCATATACATCGGAAAGACTGCGATTCATATCCCATTTCACATAATCAATCTCACACCGATCCAGTATGGTGCAAACCTGATCGTAAATGGCATCCCTCACTTCTTTTCTGGAAAAGTCAAGAACCAGCTGGTTTCTCATACGCACTGGCTTTCGTCCCGGAATCTGGATTGCCCAATCAGGATGGGCACGATAGAGATCACTGTCCTCATTTACCATCTCCGGTTCGAGCCAGATACCAAATTTCACACCTTCTGCGTGTACCCGGTCAATAAGCTGTTTCAAAGTTCCTCCCAGTTTTTCTTCGTTGACTTTCCAGTCTCCCAGGGAAGAATTATCGTCATTCCGTCGTCCAAACCAGCCGTCATCCATGACCACCATATCGATGCCCAGAGCCGCGGCTTCTTTTGCCAGATCAACAATGGTATCTCCGTTGAAATCAAAATGATTTGCCTCCCAACTGTTAATTAGAACCGGTCGGCTGGTATGTACATACTTTCCCCGGCAGACATGGTCGCGAATACAGGACTGATACTGCCGGGATAAACCGGACAATCCTGCTGCCGAATAGGAAAGGACTGCCTCCGGCACGATAAGTTCCTCACCGGAAGCAAGGGAATAGTCAAACTGTTCCGTACCAAGTCCCATGAGAAAACGGGTCTGATTATACTGGTCTTTCTCCACTTCGCAAAGAAAGTTTCCACTGTACAGGAAGAGCATACCGTAGCAGCTTCCTGCATCTTCTGTTGCCTCCCGGTCTGCCAGAATCACTCCGGGATTATACTGATGGCTGGAAGTTCCTCTGCAGCTTCCCACGGAAAATGTTCCATGTCCCAGCGGCTGACGCTGCAGCATACGTTCCATATTATGTTTTCCGTAAAAGCTGATGACATCAAAATCACCGCTGACAAAATCCAGTGCCGCTGCTACCGCTTTTTTGAGGGTAACATTTCCCCTGCCTGTATTTTTAATGATGACAGCTCTAGTGATGACGTCCTCTTTTTCCAGAACACCATACATAAGCTGCACCTCTACAATTCCGGTCTCGTCCCGTAGAGTAATCTTTAAAGTATCTGCCTCATCCTCTGCTGCCCATACCGCCGGAAGTCCGGGTAATGTGTATTTTCCTTTACTGATTTCATAGTCCCGGAAAGTCAGATTACAACATTCCACACCCTCCGCATCTGCAATATTGAGTGCATGTGCCCTGTAATCTCCCGTTCCCAATGTGGGATATTCCTGGGGCAGAACATCCAGGGAGTAGGTTACATCCTTACCAGCCACATTAGGATTTCCGGAAAAAGAACGATTCATATAAACCAAGAGATATTCCATGTTGCCCATCGTTCTGGGGCCATAATACAAATGAAGCAGATAACCATAGGAATCGACTTTCATCTGATATGTAGTATTTGTTGTATGAAGAGTAAAAATGTTTTTTTCCGAGTCATAAATCACCGCCATAGTAATACTCCTTTTTATTTTGATAATATCATGATAGATATCTACTTACTCATTAAGCAATAAATCACCAACATTATAAAATGATACCTATAGTACATTGATGACGATCAGCGCAACAAATGACAATGCTATGCCAACTACGCACTTAATATTCAGTCTCTCATGAAACAGTGCTGCAGACATCATTGTCGATAAAATCAAGGAACCACTCTGGGATAATGGGTAAAGCTGGGCAGAAGACAGATACCGTGCTGCCAGAGTCTTAAAATACGAATATAAGAAAAGACACACGGACATAATCAAAATATACAAAAATATCGGTTTTATATTTATAAGTGTTTTGTTATCTGAATTTCCCCAACACACAAAACAACATACGCTAAGGATGGCTGTCGAAAAAATGTATGTATAAAAATTAAATACAGCTATTGGTACCCCTTGTGAAATCTTTGTAAACAGCTTCTGTGAAAAATCTAAAAAACCGTTGGATACTCCACACAACAGCAATACAGCCAATGACGATATTGTCAATTTACTTTTAATTGAATTATTGTATGAACACATAATGCAAACGGCGATAAAAAGAATACCCATTCCCACAATATGATTTAAACGAATGGTTTCTCCAAAAAACACAGCACAACCGATAATCGGAATCAAAATTCCCAGCATACAAAAGACATCAAGCATCATATAGGCTCCTTTTTTTACTGCAATAAGCCATAATACTACAAATGAAGCATTTGCCACACCGGAAAGCAATGATACCGCTAAAATGGTGCTATTAATATGCAGAAATTTTGTTTTACCACCAAAAACAATCATTCCCAATCCGATAAAAATACAGAACATCATCCTGATCGCATTTACCAACATTGCATCTTTATACTCATTCACGTAACCACTTGTTTTCTTTCCGCAATACCCTTTTGCTGCCCCGGTAATAAGCGATGCAAGTAAAAACAAATATCCCATTGATGTATAATACTCCTTTTCATTTATCTGCATTCATCAAATCATACAACTTCCAAAAGATTGCTTGTCAATTGTTCCTATTCACGAAACAACACCGGTCTGCCTGTCGTTTTTCGGATATCTTCTGTTGCTGTTTTGCCGTTCTTGTAACCGACCGCTTTAAGTGTTCCCTTTTCATATACGACATTACACTCCCCATGCCCATACGCTTCAATTGACTTTCTTCCGAGAGACTATTCATTTAAGAAAAGCTCCAGTTCGTCACAGTTTGTATACACAGTGACAGGAATTTCCTGTCCTTACAGACCTTCAAAATTCCAATGTGGAACGATATGTACCATCGGCTCGTTCATCCAGTGTGACTGATTCTGATAAAACGCACCTTTTTTTCTGTAAAAGCAGATCCAATGCTCCGTACGCGGAATGGTTACTTCTCTCCATTCATGATTTAAAAGAGCAGATTTTGTAAAAGCGTATTGATCCGGCGCATCTTCATAAGCGTATGCTGCCGGTCCGTTTAATTTTCTTTTCGTCTTGCCCTGTGTGTAAACAGGCCCTTTCCAGTATGGTTTTTCTATTTGAATATCGCCTCTATGGAAATACCATTTGTCATCGAGCAAAATTTCTCATCGCACGGTTGCTTTATTTTCTCCTTTACAAATTTGCAGTCATGATCTCTGTAACTGCCTGTCTAATATCTTTATCTAACCCCGTTGTTTCAATCTCCCCAAGAGCCGCTGCCAGATTCTTTCCGGTTTGAAGGACATGGTATGCTGTCTCTTTTGCCGTATTATCTCCCTGCGCGTGGTTTAAAAGTTCATACACACACTCAAGTTCCCGATTATCATTTAAGGACAGTTTCTTTTCAAAAATGATCTCCACTTCCTGTGTGGTTTTCATCTCTGGTACAGAGATATGGATACTGCCGTTTTCTTTATTGTATTTCCATAAAAAATCTGTTTCTGCTCCTTCTGTCAGAACCTTTGGAACTGCTTCCCTTACACCACATATCTCAATGTTGTAAATGCGGGTATCCGGCAGAAGATCCGCCATTCCTTCCGGTCTTTCTATCCTAAAACTTCCATGCTCCCAGTCAAGCTTCATCTTTGTGAAACAACATTCTTTTCCTGTTTTATATTCCTCTGTTGCATTATCATCTTCATAAAGAACAAATTCGCCGTTTTCTCCACCATAAACCCGAATGGTCAGTTCTTTTGGATTTTTCAAAAAATTACTGCCAAAGATCTGTTCCTGCATAGGAATGATTGCACCAGCTTTTACCAGAACCGGGATACTGTTTAAATCACGGTACATCCACATGACTTTTTCGCCCTGATAGATCATTCCTGTATAAAAATCATGATAACATCCTTCCGGGATCCATACTTTTACTTTTCCTTTTTGTAAGGTCGGAATCAGATCCGTTGTAATTGGCGCAACGATCATGTCCGTCCCGAACAAATACTGGTTATTTCTGTCTCCTCCTTTAAGAAAACTTTTCGGATATGCATATTCGAATTCCGGATAATCATAATACATCGGTGCAACTAATGGCCTGCTCTCTTTATATGCCAGATAGTTCATCGTATACAGGTATGGTACGAGTCGGTGGCGTAATCTTAATGCCTCTCCCATTGCCTTTTCTGCTTCCGGTCTGAAATTCCATGGTTCTTTCCCCCCGAATGCAGCCTTTGTACTGTGCAGTCTGTTAATTGGCGAAAAGACACCAAGCTGAAACCAACGTACTTCCATTACATCAGATTTCAGTCCGAGCATATGCCCTCCGATATCATGGCTCCACCACCCATAACCGATATTTGAAGCTGTCGCAGTAAAATAAGGCTGGAAATCCAGAGATTCCCATGTAATAACTGTGTCGCCGGAAAATCCTACCGGATATCTGTGAGATCCTGGTCCGGCATAACGGGAAAATGTAATTTTTCGTTTTCCATTCCGCCCGCTGTCCAAATAATGATAGTGGTTTAACATCCATAACGGATCCAGACCTTTTACTGCCGTGTGTCCTCCCTGCTGCCAGTCCAGCCACCAGAAATCCACACCGCCTTTCTCATATGGATGATGCACGATCTCAAAATAATTCTCCAAAAACTTTGGATCCGTGATATCAAATTCCACCGGTTCTTCTGTCTCCGGATTAATTCCCATAGCCTGTGCCATTTTTTTGTACATACATTCACAGGCTCTGATTCCGAGCGCCGGATGTACATTTAAGGTGATTTTCATGCCTCTTTCATGCAGTTCTTCCATAAATTCTTCCGGATTCGGGAACAATTCCGGATTCCAGGTATACCCCGTCCATCCGTCCCCATACTTTTTGTCGATCTCTGTCACATGCCAGTCCATGTCAAGAACCGCTACTGAAAACGGTATCTTCTCTGCATCAAACCTGTTCATAAGGTTCAGGTATTCTTCCTGGCTGTATGCATAATATCTGCTCCACCAGTTTCCAAGTGCAAATCTCGGAAGCATAGGCATTTCTCCTGTCATCCGGCAGAAATCCCTCACTGCTGCCCGGTAGTCATGCCCATAAGCAAAAAGATAAAAATCTTCTCCTCCCTGCGGTCTCTCTTTAATCCAACCGTCCGGAGTCAGCAGGATTGTCTTTGAATCATCCAGCACTGCAAATCCGTCTCTTGAGATGACTCCTTTTTCCAACCGAATTTCTCCATCTATGCCATCTAATGTCCTCGCGGTTCCCCAAAGATTTTTTTTCTCATTTTTTCCATAATACCATTCCAGATCACATTCCTTGTCCGGCTGCAACAATCGAACACTTAAAATGCTTTCCGCATACGGTTTTTCGTCATAACGAATTCGAATATGTTCTGTCTCGATTTCAAGACAATCCTTTTTCTTTTCTATGCGGTATAAAACCTTTCCCAGATTCCGGTACCAGACGGTTTGGGAAGCTTCCTCTATAAATTCTCCGTTTTTTTGAAATTCAAACCGCACAAGCCTGCTTGTAAGCAGAGTGATACGATAGCCAACTCCTTGTATCATGTTGTCCGGGTCTGCAGCCGGAGCTGTTTCACATATCCAATGTCTCTTCATCCTTTTTATATCCTTTCGTTTTCTTACTTCTACAAAAATTTTCCTTCAGAAAAACTATTGATCCATATAAATAAAGCACTGCAAGAATCAGCATCTCTATTCCGTCTGTAGTGTGCTGATTACCGCTGAAAAACTATTGTGCAAATACTCTCCGGCATCATTTCAACGTAATACCATTTCTGCTCCAGTCTGATCTGAAACTGCATTTTGTTCTGATTCGGATTGACTAAAACCAGTACTTTTTCCTCCGTTTTGTTCTCAATCAGAAATCCTTCTGTTTTTTTCATAATATTTGGATATTGGGACATATATTCTCCAAAATAAGAATCCGGAGATACAGCATAAATCTTGGAATCCGGATGTATAAAAGGAGCAATATGACGAAATGTCTTATACTGCCCACTGTACTCTATTTCCTTGGAAACACGGTCTTCCGTCACCAGTCCGCCGCAGAAAAAAGGTCCGATATTGGGACCTCCGCATTCATTGAGTATCAGGTTCCAGCCGGTAAAAGAGCGGTAGCCAAGATTCAGCGCTTTAGAACACATGATTCCCCATTTACACCAGTCGTTTCCATAATGGTCAAACAGTCGGGGACCTCCTTCCGTAAAATGCAGTTCCAGATCTGGGTACTGTTTCCGAATTTTCATCGTTTCCTCGATTGCCCCGTCATAGTAATGAAAAGCTGCACCGTCACAGTTTTCTTTTAAGCCTTTTGTATTTTCAAGCATCCATAAAACCCGCTGTGTTCCGGTAAAAGAATGGTCATACATCCAAACTTTTACATCCAGATTGTTCTCTTTCAACTTCTTTTTCAAAGAAAGAATAAAAGCAGACTCTATCTCCGGATGCCAGATGCAGGCAGGCATTCTCTCAAACTGATGAGTCTCAGGCTCATTCTGCGGTGTTACTGCACGGATCATAATGCCCTCTTCTTCATAGGCTTTCAGATAGCGGATAAAATACTCCACATAACAGTCAATATATTCTCTTCTCATATATCCGCCGCACATCTGTCCTCCTGTTTTCATCCATCCCGGAGGACTCCAGGGCGAGGCAAACAGATACAGATCCGGACGAATTTCTAAAATTTCTTTGATCATTGGAATAATGTACTCTTTATCCCGTTCGACAGAAAAATGTTCCAGTGCAGTGTCAAACGGTTCATCATCATAAGAATACAGCTCTGCCGAATAGTCGCTGGCACCGACAGAAAGTCTTGCAACCGAAAGGTTTAAGCCGTCTTCAGAATAAATATCTTCCAAAATCTTTCTGCGCTGCTGCGGTTCCATCTGGAAAAGCTCGTAACAGGAAGCACCTGTAATTGCTACGCCGAATCCCAAAAATCCATAATTGACCGGTGTTTCCGAAACCTCCAGCGTGACTGCACCGGACATAAACTGCGACTCAAATACTTCCTGACAAGTCATTTCATGATCCTTATCGCTAAAATATTGAATTCCTTTCATTATCTTACTCATCTCCCTTAACTTTTCTTCTGTATTCTGCAGGTGTTACAGAATAATATTTTTTAAATTTGCTGACAAAACTGGACGCCTGCGTGTATCCCACCATACTCGCAATCGTCTGAATGTTGTACTCCGTATCCTTTAAAAGCTCATGTGCATATTCCATCCTTATTTCCGTGATATAATCCGAAACATTTCTCCCTGTTGTTTTTTTCACCCGGTGACTCAGATTAGAAATCGATAGATCGAACTTGGATGCAACCATTTTGACGCACAAGTCCGGACTCTCCCTGTTTTCCCGGATAAATTGAAAAATTTCATTGATTTCCTCATCTTCCGCCACACTTGTTGCAGATTGTTTTTCCATACATTCGATGCTCTGCCTTAAAATAGCTCCAATTATCGCCTTAATCTCCTGAACGCTCTGCGGTGACGGTTTTTTTTCGATATTGAGCAGCATTTTCAGTTCTTCACTGCGCAATGAAGTCTTATTCAACGCTCTTCGATATGTCCTGACAACATCACAGTACAGTGCCATACAGATAAAATCTATCTCTGTCTGCTTCGGAAAGCTTTCCAAAAGTTGTTCCATAATCAGGATGATTTTCTCTGTATCCTGCTTAACCGTAGCTTCGTACAACGCATTCAGTTCCAGCTCCGGATAATGGAATTCCTGCTGTGGATTTTTCAATACTTCCACAATCTGTCCTACTCTCCCTTCGGAATCTTTCTGGCTTTCCGCAAGAACCGCCAGATAAGCTCTGCAGATTTCTTCCAGTCTTTCACAGGGTTCGCAGGTATAAATTGTCACTTCTTCTTTTGCTTCCGGATATTCTTCCAGGATCGTGTAAAATACTTTCTGCAGTCTCTCTGCTTCTTTTCTGGGTGTTCCTGCGATTCCAATAACATTCCTACATCCGCAGTTCATCACATAGACTTCACATCCAATTTGTTTTTCAAACAGTTTGGTATATCTGCTGATTTCAAAGCCTTCTTCCCCATCTGCCGCAGAAATCAGGAAAAGAGTGTAAATTTCCGCATTCTGAAACATTTTAAGATGTTTCAGCCGAAGTGCTGCCTGTTCTTCATTCAGCTGTTTTCCATATAAAAGCTGAAGCAGCAGGTATTCTTTTTCCCGCTGCTGACTCAAAGTCTGCATATCCTCATCCATCCGGTTTACGGCAAAACGCACCATTTCAATGCTGTTATGCATGGGTGGAATATCTTTTACCTTACTTTTGCAAAATTCCCGCAATTTCCAGATTGGACGCTCATTCCAGAATGACAATGCTGTACTCAGACACGCCCCAAATATGAGAACCAATACAAGGCAAAACAGGAAATACATCATCATTCTGTGTGCCTCATAAAAAACCTGATTGCTGTCCACATACCGGTCAATCGTAAGTGTTCCGGAACGACTGACATCTGTCAATTCAATGACGCCTCTTTTATCTTTTCGGAATTTTTCGAGTTCCTCCTGCGGTGGATATAATTGTCTTCCATTTTTATCATATAAAATTGTAATTGTATCATTCTGCTTTAGCAGTTCTTCCAGTTTTTTTGCTGACAGTGTAAAAACCCAGCAGCTTTTGTCCGGTGTCTTGAAAATGTACTGTAGAAAACCAGTTGTGTCTTCTTTGTCATCCGCAAGTTCATCCTCCGTGATCCATTCTCCACTCTCTTTCGTTTGCAACAGTTGATACAATGAAACTGCTTCCCCATTTTTCAGATATTTCCGATAGTATTCCTGAGAATATGTTCCTTTTTCCGTAAAAATAGTTTCCGGAGAATCTTCGTAATAAACCGCTATTTCTTCCAACACAGAATGTGTTCCACGATACCGTCCCAGCATCTGAATCAGTTTATGTGCCTTTTCATAGTTCATCAGATCATTTTGATCCACATAGGATCGCAATGGTGTCTGTACCGCAATCTGTTTCATCTCTTCTATATATTGCTCTAACTCCTGCAAAGGAAGATCCAACGCATCCTGCTCTTGTTTTAACAACTTATCCCGATAAATTTTCTGATCATATTTTATATATGCAAAAGAAAACAAAAAAACAGGGAGGATCAAAACCAGAAGAAAACTGAGTATAAACTTTATCAATACAGAATCCTTTTGATATCGTCTCTTCTTCATCTGTTCCATCCTCCCTATTTATCTACCTGTCTGCGTTCTTGTTATTTCCGCTTAAAATTTTCCGTCCACATAGTCCTGATACCACTGGATCCAAGCGGGATATTGCAGAGCATCCAGCTGCTTCACATACGCATCCCATGCGGCATCATCCACACCATTTATAATGCTGTTGGCACGGAAGTTGGCAATATACTCGCTTAACTCGGTTTCCATAAAGGTTCTTTCATCAACCTTTGCCGGATCCACGAATCGGAACGGCACATATTCCGTTGCCAACTGATCCCAGACTACTCCTACATTCTGTTCACGAACCCAGGTATTATAAGCTTCCTCTTTGTCTACTTTAATACTTTCATCCTTCAGAATCAACGGACACTCATCATTCATTCCGTACGTATACTTATAATTATCCACTGTGAAATCAGCAGTCAATTCTTCCGGTGTTTTCTGAATGACATTGCCGTCACTGTCAATATCCCAGTAACCACCCTTTTCACCAAATCTAACTGTATATTTCATTTCTGTACTGCTGGAAAGATAATCCCACCATTGAAGAAGACGCTCCGGATTTTCACAGTTTGCCGTAATTACAAATCCGGTTCTGTTGGCAAACAGTTTATTGCGCATTCCTGTTTTTACAGGAGTGATGGAGTCTTCTGCTTTTAATACTCTGACCGGAACCCACTTTGCAGCCTCTTCATTAGAAAGCAGTGACTGAGGAACCCAGCCACTGAAGAATCCGACCCTTCCGCTCTTTATCTTTGCATAATACTGGTCATTTGTCTCGGTAAAGCATTCTTTATCCAGCAGTCCGTCTGCAACCAGTTTGTGCATATACTCCAGATAATCACGATATTCCTGCGAGTTTGCTGTCGGAAGTACTTTTCCATCCTGAAGCTTATAATAACAGTTCAATGGATCCGAATTCCAAGCTGCGATTCCCCATGGATTGCTCATATTCAGAACTTGTCCTGCCCAGTTACTTTCAGCTAATTCCATGGGAATTTCATCCGTCTTATCTCCATTTCCGTTCATATCATTATCCCGGAAAGCACACAGTACATCATATAGTTCATCCACAGTAGTAGGTACTTCCAGATTCAGCTGATCCAGCCAGTCTTTGTTAATATACTGAATGGCTTCTGCATCGTTCTGATAAGAAACTTCCAGTCCAGTCATCAGGGACCGAATGGAACCGTCCGGCCATTTCATCAGATCTAAGCCGTTTAATTGCATTTTGTTATAATCCGCATATACATGAGGTGCATACTGTTCCAGCATTCCACTGATATCCAGGAAGGAATCCATACTTGTTGCAATCTGATTTTCACTCAGCAGTCCTAAAAAAGCATCCGGCATATCCGCTGTCAGCATAGTGTTCACCTTTTCTTCTGCTCCATCTTCAACATAGATCCATTCGATATGAACACCGGTCGCTTCTTCCGCCATCTGAAATGCCACTTTGTCATTAAAATCGTCACATTTAGAAAGCGCATGCTTTTTTACAGCGATTTTAAAGGTAATCGGAGTGGTATCTGTCTCCGCAACAGCCGTTGTAGATGCCGTTGTTTCTCCGGTAGTCATACCGCCTGTTGCTGTCTCTGTTGTGCTGTCTGTTGTGCCGCAGCCTGCAAGCATACTAAGCACCATTGTGGTGGAGAGAATTGCCCCCATCACTTTTGTTTTTGTTGTTTTCTTCTTCATTCGTAACCTCCTTTTTTAGTGTCCTTATTCTATTTTCAGACCGGGTCTTATCCTTTGACAGAACCGATCATGACACCCTTCACAAAATATTTCTGGATAAACGGGTATACACAGATAATTGGGACAGTAGCAACGACGATGACACCATACTTGATGACCTGTCCCATTTGCTGCAATTGAATCAGTGCTTGCGGATCCAGGCTGGAATCCATACTTGCCGATTCCGATACCGTCAACAGAATCTGTCTTAAATACAACTGTAATGGATATTTATCTGTATCTGTTAAAAAGATCATTGCATTAAAATAAGAATTCCAATAGCTTACCGCCAGATACAGTGCAATAACTGCTATCACTGCCTTTGACAGCGGTATAACAATCTGTGCAAAGAAACGCGCATTGCCACAGCCGTCAATACTGGCAGCATCCTTTAATTCTTCCGGGATATTCGCTTCCAGAAAGCTTCTTGCAATGATAATGTTATAAACACTGACCGCACCGGACAAAATCATCAGTGTTCTGCTGTTTACCAATCCCAGTCCCTTTACTACCAAATAGTACGGAATCATTCCGCCTGAAAAATACATTGTAAAAATAAACAAAAACATGATAATCTTTCTGCCGGGCAGATCTTTTCTGGAAAGAGAATACGCTGCAAGCATCGTCGCTGCCACACCAAGTATCGTTCCCAGAACCGTGTACATTATCGTGTTGCGGTAGCCATTCCAGATTCTGCTGTCTTTAAAGACACGCTGATACCCAAGGAGTGTAAATCCTTTCGGCCAAAATAACATCTCTCCGCTATTGACATAGATTGGATCACTGAACGAAGCCACCAGGACAAAATACACCGGATATATAATCACAATCATTACAACTACAAGAAACATTTTTGTAATAATCTCATAGATCAGATCATCTCTGCTCATTTTTTTCATTTTATGTCTTTTGTTCATTTCCTTTTCTCCTACCAAAGTCCCGTTCCACTGAGTTTTTTTGCTATTTTATTTACTGTGACCAACAATCCGAAATTAATAACATTGTTGAACAATCCGATTGCCGTGGAATAACTGTAGCGCTGCTGCTGGAGACCTATTTTATATACATAGGTCGAGATTATTTCTGATACACTACTGTTAAGATCATTCTGCATCAAATAAACCTTTTCATATCCTACATTTAGAATACTTCCGCAGTTCATAATCAGAAGAATGATGATTGTCGGCAGGATTGTTGGCAGATCGACATGCAACACCCTTTGAAAACGGTTTGCACCGTCAATCATCGCCGCTTCATGTAACTGCTGATCCACACCGGAAAGCGCTGCAATATAGATAACGGAATTCCATCCCATACTCTGCCAGATTCCTGACCAGACGTACATATGGCGGAAATATTTCTCTTCTCCCATAAAAAAGGTAGTTCCGCTTCCTCCAAGTTTTGCAAGCAATGTATTGACAAATCCGGAATCCGGCGAGAAAAATACGGATAACATTCCCACCAGTACAACCGTGGAAATAAAATATGGCATATAGGTAACCGTCTGACAAAACTTTTTCATTTTTGACGCCCTGATATCATTAATAACCAAGGCCAGAATAATCGGAAATGGGAATCCTACTGCAAGAGAATACAGGCTCAACACCAGCGTATTTTTCAGGATCTGCCAAAATCTCGGAGTCTCAAAAAACATCTTAAACCATTTCATACCTGCCCAGCTGCTCCCCATAATTCCTTTTGCCGGCACAAAATCTTTAAATGCAATGACTAATCCGTACATTGGTCCATACATAAATGTGGCTATATATACGACTGCCGGAATCAGAAATACATAGAGAACCCAATTTTGTTTCATCAGCTTCCAAGTCTTTCCGCTGTCCCTTTTTTGCAGTTTTTTATTATTCGTACAAACTGCTATACTATTTGACATGCCTCTTTCCTCCCTTTGTGTTGTTTGTTGTTTTTATCATAGTTATGCCTGCCTTATTTGTATATATTGATTATTTGATTTGAATTGTTCAAATTTGAATATGTGCATTTATCAACTATTTTTGCTTTTTTACTTCTCTTTTGTTTGAATTTTCACTATTATAAAACAAAGCGGAAAGCTTATTCTCAAGCTTTCCGTCTTGCTTTATTTCTTCTCAAATAAAGTACAGCCCATCTCCTTAAATTCCATCATCTTTTCAATAAGAAGTTCTTTACTTACCTGAAGATACTGGCTCGAGCAGGAAATACATAAAAGCCTCGTTGCTGCTCTGTTATAAAGTTTCCTGTGAAGAGCGATTTCATCATGGCTAAGTTTCTTACCGCAACACATACAGAACTCTTCCATTATGCAGCCACCAGTTCACCGATCAGTATCCTGCACTGATCCGGGGCAAGCTTCACATGATAGCCATCATAGAACACCCCATAATCTTCACCTGTGACAGCATCCGTCAACTTCAGTCCCACTCCAGACTCTGAATGTATTCCAAGATCATCAAAGGAAATGCTCATATTCTGTCCCCAGTCATCCTTCGTTCCGACATTGAAAAAAGCGAAAGCAACACGGTTATGGGACAAGAGTTTTCCCAAAGTATACTTCTGGCCTTCCATCTTTCCTATGACAAATGCAGGTCTGCAATCGGGATCCTGATGTATGGAAATAAGTCCTTTTTTCAGAAGCGTTGCTTTATTTGCATCATCTAGCCGGCGGATATCCGCACCTATAATGAGTGGGGAACCAAGAAATGCCCACATAGCGAAATGCTGCAGATACTGTTCATCGGTACATCCTCCGATACCCACATTACCGCTTCCATGCATACCAACAATCAGCATATCCATATCGTTATAGCATCCCGGTGCATTTCCCTCGATGTTCTCCACCTGTGAAATGAAAATATCTCGATAGCTCTTCGGTACATCAAAAATATCTCCTGTGGAACGATAACTTCCTGCGCCTCTGGAACGCATCCACTTTGCCGGGTCTTCCACCCCCCAGTTGCAGGCTGCTAAAAAGATTTCTCTTCCGCTATTCCTGAGCGCCATTGCCATGGTGAGATATGCATTTTTTGCATTTCCGCTTTCCGGAAAATTACAGAAATCATACTTTAGATAGTCCACACCCCATTGCGCAAACTGTCTGGCATCCTCAAACTCATGACCATAGCTGCTGGGATAACCTGCACAGGTTTTAAATCCTGCGCAGGAATACATCCCAAATTTAAGTCCTTTACTGTGGATATAATCCGATAGTGCTTTCATTCCATGAGGAAATAATTGCGGATCTGCGACCAACTTCCCATCAACCCGTTCTTTCAGTGACCAGCAGTCATCAATAATAACATACTCATAGCCTGCCTGCTGATATCCCTCCGAGACAATTTTATCCGTTATTTCCATAATCAGTTCTTCATTGATATGGCTCCCAAAAGTGTTCCATGAATTCCAACCCATTACCGGTGTATTATACATAATAACATTCTCCTTATATTATAATTTTTAAAACTTTTTTACTAGCATAACATACTGTCACGCATGGTTTTCAGATTCCGCAGAAGCGGCTGTTCCCTGGAATTCAGCGGTCCGTAACTCTGTACGCAAAGATACATGCACACGCCAAGCTTGGGACCGATCTGACGCAACAGTCTGCTGTAAGGTCCATTTGCCAGATAGAGGAATTTCCTGTCCAATGTTTTCTTCATATGATAAACAATATTCAGGTTTTCCATCAACTGGTCTTCCGTCTCCGCATAATTCACGATCTTTATGACATCTGCACCTCTTTCTCTTTGTGCTTCTGCAATTTCCATTACCTTTTCTTCCGGATAAAAAGCATGGATATGAGTTGACATCAATACTTCGCTTCCTCTTTTATGTAATTCTTCTATCAGTGCTTTCTGCTTATTCACCGCTTCCGGATCCATGGTCAGTTCATGGGGTTCCGGATGAAAATAATCACCCATAATATCACAAAGTGTTGCTCCGCACTCACTTGCCATAAGCAGCAGTTTTGCACATTCTTCGTCCGTAGCTCCTGCGCTGTTGGACTTCCGGTAGCTTGTCACATAGATCGGTTTTCCTTCACAGCTCGCAAAAATATCCACCAGGATCTCCGGCTTTCGATATTCTTTTTTCAGGTTTTCCAACTGAATCCCAAATGCCTCCGCACCATCCCAGATGGAATTTAAAATAATATCCTTACATTCCTGTGGTGTCTGCGCCTGTACCATTGCCGTCAACAGTGGTTTCTCACAGGTAAGAAACTTTTTTCTGTCCCCGCTTTTCATAAGGTATCTCCTTCCTTCACCGTTAAAATCACCTTACCTGCCGTTTTTCCTTCCTGCATCAGATCCATTGCCTCCTCTGCCTGTTCTATCGGTACCACTCTGTCAATGGTCGGTCTTATTTCACCGCTTTCCACCTTTGGCCATAAGACATTTACCATTTCGGTCAGAAGCTCTTTTTTTTGTTCCGGTGTTCTGCTTCTCAGATTCGTTCCGATCAGTCGGATTCTTCTGGCATACAGATTTTTCAGATTTATTTTTGCATAATCATCCGCCAGTGTGGCGATCATGATCCAGCGTCCGTCCATGTTCATCAGTGGAAGGCATTCTTCCACCATTTCTCCGCCAAGACAGTCCACTGCAATATCCACACCTCTTCCTGCATTCAGCTCTGCCTGCATGACTTCCTTCAATTTCTGTTTTGAGGTATTCACCACAATGTCTGCCTGCAGATGCCGGATCTTCTGTTCCAGTTCCGTATTCCGCACTGTTGTGATCACTCTTGCTCCAAATGCCTTGGCCATTGGGATCATCACACTGGCCAGTCCGCTTGCTCCTGCCTGTACCAGAACCGTATCACCTTTACGGATCTTTCCTTCCTTATTCAGGAACAGATAGGCAGCTCCGTACACTTCCGGAAGTCCTGCTGCCTGTTGCATCGTAAGTCCTCCGGGAATCGGCATCAGAAGTCCTTCCGGAACCGCAACATATTCCGCATAGCCTCCGCTTCCCAGCAATGCACATACCCGGTCGCCGACTTTCCACTTTCCTTCTTTGGCAACTCTGCTTCCAACCTGCCGGATCATGCCGGCTGCCTCCAGGCCGAAATAATCCGGCCAGCCCTTTGGCGGCGGATATTGTCCTGCCCTCTGCAGAAGGTCCGCACGGTTCATGCCGGCCGCATGAACTTCCAGCAGGACTTCGTCTTCACGGATCTGGGGATCTTCCACTTCTGCCCATTTTAAATGTCCATTTGTTCCCATCTTCATTGCTTTCATTTTCTGTACCTACTTACACCTTTCCATTGCATTTCTGCCGCCGTCAATCATAATATTTTCGCCGTAGAGTAATCCATTGTGTTATTTTAACCATAAGAATTCTCTCTTTATTTGTATATACCGAATATTTGATTTAGGTTGTGATAATTTGAATGACTGTGGCCATTACAAATGATAACAGACGGGGCTTGTATGTTGTTCGGACAATATCATGATTGGGTGCTAATCTTATAGATTTAAACAAGAATAATCAAAAGACTTTTGAAAAGCTGCGTGAATGAATATATGATTACGCACGTTCAAAATATCAAAACTCAAATCAAATATTCAGTATATACAAATAAGGACAAAATTATTATGGTAAAAGCAGAATATATGATCTGATCTGCATAAAGATTTGTAATATGGGAGGATATAAGTTGAGCAATACAAAAGTTAAAAATTATATTGAAAAACACTGGAATGAAACCATTAAATTCAACCCCAATGATAATGACACTCTTTTAGGTCTGCCATTTCCTTATTGTGTACCATCTGTAGGAAATTTTGATGAAATGTACTATTGGGATACCTACTTTACAGATAAAGGCCTTGCCATAAGTGGCAAAATGTATCAGGTTCGGAATAATACCTGTGATATGCTTTACCTTGTTGACAAGTATGGAATGATGCCTAATGGAAACCGCACCTACTTTCTGACTCGTTCACAACCACCCTTTTTATCATTTATGGTGCGTGATGTATATGATTATTATAAAGATGTCTCCTGGCTTAAAGAAGCATATACGATACTTGAAAAAGAATATAATTTTTGGCAGTCAAAGCGAAATACCGAATGTGGTTTGAACCGTTATCTCGGATCTGTTGACTCTGCTGATTATGAACACACTGCTGATTATTTTGAAAAAAGATGCGGATATAGACCGGATGCTTCTGCAAAGGATATTGCAACCCATATGGTCATGGCATGTGAAAGCGGATGGGATGTAACTCCAAGATGGGACTTTGAAGGATTTCATTTTGCCCCGGTTGATCTTAATTCACTTTTATATGGCTTTGAGAAAAATATGGAATATTTTTCTTTTCAGCTTACCAACGGTTTCGAGGACTTTTGGAGCAAAAAAGCAGCATACCGCAAAGAACTTATGCTGAAATATATGGATGATGGAACCGGTGTTTTGCTTGATTACAATTACAAAAAAAATTCATTGAGCCATATTTTTTCCATGGCATCGTTTTATCCCCTTTTTGTCGGCTTAGTTGATTCCTGTCATGCTGACGCAGTAATGAAGCGACTTCCGGAACTCGAAACTGACTACGGAATTCTCACTTGTGCAAAAAATAATGTGCCCGGTGTCTATCAATGGAATTATCCTAATGGCTGGGCATGCCTGCAGTATATTGCAATTATGGGTATGGACAAATATGGGTATAAGGAAGATGCTTTGAGAATTACTCAGAAATTTGTTCACCTCGTTGAAAAGGTATTTGATGAAACGAACAATCTTTGGGAAAAATATAACGTCGTTGAAGGCAATATCAACGTTGACAATGAGTATAAAATGCCTCCCATGATGGGTTGGACTGCCGGTGTTTATCTTGCAATGAACAAATATATCGAGGACAGCATGTGATGCAATACTTCAGGGCATAGCAGATTGTGTGAAGAAATCTACGTATTTACAGAGATTTCTTCACACAATATCACACACTCCTTGGATATTTTAAATTCTCCTTTATTTTGTTAATGTTCCTCAAACTTTGTTGTATTTATAGGTGGTAAAACAATTGGTGTCATTCCTGGTTGTGTAGTTAATAAAGTAACTTGGCTGCGAATAAATGGGAACATTATTGCAACCGTATTAGCATTCACTATACTCTCTTCCATTTCATACGTTTCTGCTTCATACAAGAAATGTGCCTTTGCAATAATTGATACTGATAAGTCTGGTTTTTGTACTGATAATTCTAGTTCTACATCATATTCATGTTCATCTGTTTTCCTAATATTACGTTGCAAATCAGCCTTACATTCACCATTTTCCACTTTACAAGCCCGTTCTACAGAACAAGAACTAAAATATAAATTTTGCATTTTTAAATTAGATTTCATCTTACTTAATTCCATATGTACCTCTTTATGCAGCTAGTCCAACATTGCTACTATATGTGATACTCATTCCATCACCTATAGCAAGTTGTACATCAATAGTGGTATTCTGATAGCTCACATCACGTTCAAAACTCCCCGCCATTTCTACCCATTCTCTATCATTAAGAAAACTAGAACCAAAAATACTAGCAAAAGTATCTGGCTTATCAGACTTCTTCACAGAAATTTCGCAATCAAATTGTTCTTTTACGTATTTAATAAAATCATCTAATGTCATTTTTTCCATATGCTTTTTCCTCCTTAATGAATATTTTCAATTATGTTCTTATCCTTAACACAATATATGGTTTCTATACCAAATATCATATCTAAACTGTTTGAAAATTCAATAGCATGCTCATACATTGCCTGCGGTCGCTGTCTAAAATTTCCGATAATTAATTTTTTATTATTTTTATCAGCATAATAGCTGATTAAAAATGCCCTTAAATTAATAATTTTTTCTACATCTTTTGTTCCAGACAATTCAAATGAGTATTGGCCAAACAGTTGACTTATTCCTTGTTCAAAATCACACAAGTCTTTGTATGCACGCAAATCAAAAATTTTATCGTCATCTATATCGATAATATCAGCAAAAACAACTGTTGGCTTACTTTTTTTGCCTGTTTTTTTCGTTAATTCCACACATTTTCTCTTTGCAGCCCACCACGCTTTTTTCTTAATGTCATAAAAATAGATTCCCGGACCACACCAACTATCAGAACGACCTCTTATTTCAAATCCATTAGTCTTTATTTTCTCAGCCGATTCCTCATCTGTTCCATGACTTAATTCTCTGTATGTTTCTTTATACATCTGATTCATCCCCTAATAGTACATCATCAACCAGGATTTAGTATTATCAATTTTCCTATAATTTTTTTACACATTTTCACTATTTTCTATTATGTTCACTATACAGTTTATGTTCTCCCTTGAAAATCAGAACTGCTCCTACAAGAGTGCAGTTTCCACTGCTACGAACAAAATCCCTATCATTTCTGTAATTCTATCCTCTTGTATATTTTAATGCTATTATATATGTTTAATACAAAAATATCAACGATAATGCACTCTCTGGAGAAACAAATATCTCAATGTGATATAAATCAGTATTCGCTACACACAATCAAAAATTCCCTGAATAGCATCTGAGACATTAACCACCTCAGGCATGGATATTCTCCCTATTTTTTTATGTCCACGAATGGATAGATCCAACAATGCCAGTTTCTCACATTGAATGTATCCTTCTATCTCTTCATCTACACTCGTCCATATATGAAGCGGTCCAGGATTAGAATTGCTTATAATAGGGCATCCTATTATTTCACCGCTCATATTAAAAAAGTCCTTACTCACAACCAATACCGGATGCTTTATCTTCTCAATTCGGAGAATATCTCCCTGGTGTAAATACTCCACTACCATATCTCCCTTCCTACCGGATCACCCCAGTCATATTCTCCGTCCAACCTTAGCTTCCCATCATATTCAGACGCTCTCTCTTCCAATGTTTTGTGATGAAATGGTTTCGTCAATGTAATTACACCATTTGCTACCGAAACATCCAGAATCTCATTCAATCCAATTCCAGCACTTTTAAGTACATCTTTTGATAATCTGATTCCCTGGCTATTTCCCCACTCTTTTACCTGTGCCTGCATCCACATATCCTCCTTTCGAAGCGTATATCCATAGTATATACCAACAGATAAAAAATATCAACCTGATGGAATCCTTGAATATTTACGTAAATCCCGATCTTCAGGTTCTTTTTGCCTATTGAAATAACACTGAGAAGACAATACAATATTAACAAAGCAGAAAGGATACATATATGAAGGAAAACAGAAAACTATTAAAAGAAATACTCAAGGACATCCGGCATGATATGACGGATGAAGAAGTTCTGAATTTACTGGCAGACAGTAAAGTCTCCATAAATCCCGCAGGGGAAAAGGAAAAATATACTCTTGGTCAGAAAGCTGCGGATGCTATTGCAAAGTTTGCCGGAAGCTGGGCATTTATTTTCGCCTTTACAGGTGTATTGGTTCTCTGGATGGTGCTCAACACTCTGCTTGCAGCAAAAGCTTTTGATCCCTATCCATTTATTTTACTTAATCTTGTCCTGTCATGTGTGGCAGCCATTCAGGCTCCTCTTATTATGATGAGTCAGAACCGACAGGAAGAAAAGGATCGCCGTCGTGCTGAGAATGATTACAAAGTCAATCTGAAAACCGAAATCATGATAGAAGACCTTTACGATAAGGTCGGTGTCATCCTTGCCAAGCAGTCCGCACTGGAAAAGAAATTGCAATCGCAGGATGAAAACAACACTTCCGAAACAGAAAAACAGTAAAATTTCGCCGTTGCCTGTCAGATAATGACAAACAACGGCGTTTCTTTTTATTCCGCACTCTGTTTCCGATACTGTACCGGAGTCATATCATAAGCCTTTTTGAACAGGCGGTTGAAGTGCTCCACATTCTCGTAACCGACATTAGCCGCTATGGTCTCCACCGTCTGGTTGGTCTCTTTCAAAAGCATTCTTGCCTTCTTCATACGTTCTTCCCTTACAACCTCCTGGAAGGTCATGCCCGCTTTTTCCTTAATGTATTTGGACAAATACGGTTTGGAGAGATGGAAGGTATCTACCAGCATATCCAGTGTTACATCCACGTAGTTCTTCTGGATGAAACTGATGATCTCCACGATCCGCTCCTCTCTGCCGGAAGTGATATGCTGCTCTGCTGCCAGCTTGTTCACAGCGGATACCAATGCTGCGATGGAACTCTTGATAATATCTTCATCCACGCCGACACCCCAGTAGAACTTACCGTCATGGACGATGCCTACATAGGTAGCTGCCTTAGAGTTGGAACCTCTGGAAATCGCATGCTCTTCGTAAACAGACAGTTCATAGGTAATACCGAAGTATGTCTTAATAGCATTGCTGACTGCGTCGAGACGTCCGTTACCCATGGTGGTAATGGTTCTGGAAGCGCCGCCCTGCTCGATGGTCACCTCTGCCTGAATGCCGTTCTCCTGTTTGAAGTGGCACTCCGGAATGTTGAAGATGCTGCGGGGATAAATATAATTTTCCTCGAAGATCGCGTAGATCTCCTTGGGAAGTAATTCCTGATGGCGCCTGTCGGAGATACCCTTTACCAGGTAGCCGACTTCTTCCTTCATGGCTGTAGGCAGTGAGAAACCAAACTGCTGCTTCAATACGAATGCTACGCCGCCCTTACCGGATACACTGTTGATACGGATAACATCGGATTCGTACTCTCTTCCCACATCTGCAGGATCGATAGGCAGATAAGGAATATCCCAGCGCTTGCCGGTCCTGCCTTCCTTCTGCCATGCCATACCTTTGCTGATGGCATCCTGATGGGATCCGGAGAATGCGGTAAATACCAGATCTCCCGCATAAGGAACTCTCTCATGCACCTTCATACCAGTGAAATTCTCATAAGCTTCACGGATCTCCATAATATGAGAGAAATTCAGTCCGCTATATACACCATGGCACATCATATTCAGTGCAACGGTTACCAGATCCACATTACCGGTACGCTCGCCATTGCCGAACAAAGTACCTTCCACACGATCTGCTCCGGCCAGTACGCCGAACTCCGCATCGCTGATACCGCAGCCTCTGTCGTTATGGGGATGTACGCTGAGTACTACATTATCACGATATTTCAAATGCTTGTGCATATATTCTACCTGACACGCAAATACGTGAGGCATTGCTACCTGTACGGTGGTGGGCAGATTGATGATAGCCTTGCGGTCAGCGGTGGGTTTCCATACCTCCAGTACCGCATTGCAGACTTCCAGCGCATAATCCACCTCGGTCTGGGAAAAGCTCTCCGGGCTGTACTCAAAGGTGAAGTTACCTTCGGTCTCATCTGCCAGATTCTTTAACATCCGGGCACCGTCTACTGCCAGCTTCTTGATGGCTTCCTTATCCTTTTTAAATACCTGTTCTCTCTGTTCTACGGAAGTAGAATTATACAGATGGATCACTGCGTGGGGCGCACCCTTGACTGCCTCGAAGGTCTTGCGGATGATATGCTCTCTCGCCTGCGTCAATACCTGAATGGTCACATCCTCCGGGATCATGTTGCGCTCGATCAGTGCACGGATAAAGTTGTACTCAGTGTCGGAGGAAGCGGGGAAACCTACCTCGATTTCCTTGAATCCGATCTTTACCAACATCTTGAAGAATTCCAGCTTATCTTCCAGACTCATGGGATCGATCAATGCCTGGTTGCCGTCTCTTAAGTCAACACTGCACCAGATAGGGGGCTTGGTAATGCTGTCCTTCTTTACCCAGTCGTAGGTCACCTCGGGGGGCATAAAATAAGTTTTCTGATATTTTGCTGCAATGTCTGCGCTGTTCATGGAAATCCTCCTGCCGTATGATTACTTTTTATTTTCAAAACCTGCTGTTTTTACTATTTTCACTTATCTGATTGCATTATCTTAACACTCATAATTTCTGTAAGCAAGATATATTCTTATCTTGTTAATTGATGTATTTTAATGTGACATTTTTGTCATATACATATAAATTCAAGAAAAAGGCTATTTTATTCAGTGATTATTCCTTTTTATTATTTGATTAAAATTTTCAATTGTATATATCATTTTTTGTTATATTTAAAACCATACTTTTAATTTTATAATGTTGTATAATTGATTAATTTTATTACTATGTTTAAAATGTTTTTCATAAAAAAACAGATGTCCGTGTCAGACATCTGTTTACAATCTATTCTTTATTTATATCCTAAACGAATTCTTCGTACTGCATACTCTCGAAATCGTAACGCCCATTCGCATTCCGGACTATCAAATAATTTCCACTCTCTCAAAATACCGGATCAGAATGTCCGCACAATTTTCGATTCCCAGTTTGGTGGTATCGAGGATCATATGATAATTGTTCACATCACCCCACACTTTACCGGTATTTTCATAATAATAGTCGGCGCGCTCCGCATCATTTTTCTCAAGCATTTTTTTGGCCTCATCATGGGGAAGGCTTTCCTTCTTCATGATACGTTCAATACGATCTTCCTTATCCGCGCACACATACACGTTAAATACATTCGGCTGATCCTTCAGGATCTCGGATGCACAACGTCCCAGAATAATACAGGGATGTTCCGCCAATTCCTTAATAACCTCCGCTTCCGTAGCATAACTGTCACCATCCAGTTCATGCTCTATGTACGCCTTATCATATACCGGCACCTCCAGCTTCTCAGACAGCTCCTGTGCGATCAGACTGGCTCCTGTTCCGAATCTTCGGCTGATAGTAATTACAAGGTTCATCGTAAGCACCTCCTTTGTAAGGTACTCTCATTTTATGATAAAGACTCTGAATTTGCAAGAGGGATGTCTACAAAAGCTTCTGCTCTATCTGATACAGTTTCTCACCTGTCGCCCGCATGCTGTGTTCCTCCGCCAGTGCCCTGCCTGCCCGGATTCTGCGTCTTACTTTTTCCCGCGGTTCTTCATACAAGATGTCTCGGACTGCCTGCTCGTAGGAATCCGGATTGCTGGCTTTGCGCACCTGCTCGCCGTCGGTAAGCCACCCTTCATACACCGGAATGTCTCTCACGATCACAGGAATCTCACAGGATAATGCCTCCAATACCACGATTCCTTCCGTCTCTTCATAACTGAAAAAAGCAAATGCATCCGCACCACAGTATGCATCCCGCAGGATCCCGGACGGTTGGAAACCGGCAAAGATCACATTTTCCGGCTTCTCTGCCACAGCCTTTTTGATCTCTGCCGGAATCAATGCATTGTTCCCGCCCCCAAACCATAGAAAAATAATGTCTGGCATCCTTTTTGCCATTTCCAGAAAATCCTCGATTCCTTTTCTGTGAATCAGATGCCCGGCGGATATCACGACCTTTTTATCCACAGGAAGATGAAAAAATTTCCGGAATCGTCCACCTGCCTGCTCTGTTTTGTGGAAAAATTCAATGTCCACACCATTGGTCAGTGCGTAAATCTCCCGATGCAGATCATATTTCATTAACAATTCCCGGGAGTATTCCGTTGGTGTGATAACCACATCTCCCTGTCTATAACAATGGCGGATCCATTTTTTGAATAAAGGAGCCGCCAGATTGGAACCGATAAAAGAATTCTTAAAATCTTCCATAGTGGAATGCCCATAATAGACGACCTTTTTCCCCTGCCGTCTTGCCCGCCGTGCCACCAGCGGCGAATCAGGCAATACGGTATTGATCTGTACGATATCCGCCTCTTTCCAGACGTCCGTCACGGTCACTTTTGCTGCTCGCAGCATCTTCTCCTGATGGCGGATGGCGCTGCCGACGCCGCTTTTTGCCACCAGTGAAAGTCCGCCTTTATATATATAAATTTTCATAAGTATACTCTCCTATACCAGGTGGAAAATCACCTGGAACAGTGTCGTCAGTCCCAGACTATACAGCGCAATGGAGAAAGGCTTCCCCAGAAAGATGACTGTCACAAACTGTTTCCATGTCATATTCGTCGTTCCGGCGAGATAACAGAGAAAATCATCCGGTGCCACCGGCAGGAAGATTGCCAGTGCAAATAATTTCAAAAATCTCCCCTTCAGCTCCGTCCATGTCAGGTATTTTTCAATCATTTTCCCGGGAAACATCTTGTACAGCACCGGTCTTCCCAGACTTCTTGCTATTCCAAAAGCAATACAGGAACCCACACAGATTCCTATATAATTATAGAAAAATCCCGGCACCGCTCCAAAGAGCAGCACTCCTGCCAGACAACTGATGCCACCCGGTATGATGGGAAACACCACCTGAACGATCTGGATCAGCACGAAGATCAGTGCCCCGATCACTCCGAAGCGCTTCACAAACTGCTGCATAGTCTCCACCGATTGGAAAATGCCGCTCTGATAGCCCCAGACTGCCAGTATTCCACAGAGGATCAGACTAACCCAGGATGCAATATTGACGGCTCTTTGCCAGGTGTTTTTCTCTTTCGGCCTGTTTTTCTTCGATCTGTCGCTGGTATAGTTGCTCCATACTTCCCGCAAATCTTTTTTGGGAAAATATTTCTGCGGACTGTTTTGCATAACTGCACATTCCTCTGCGTTCATCGTCTTCTTTCTCCTTCCAGTTCTTCAGGTCTTTCAAGAATTCCTCTTCAGTCCGGTACTGCCAGCCGTTTTTGCCCTCTTCCACAACCGCCCGCAGGCATTCATCCCTTCTGCATAATAACGGTAATCCTGCTGCCAGTGCTTCCGCATAGGTAAGCCCCTGGGTCTCACTGGTGGAAGCGCTGACGAACAGATCTCCTGCCGGATAATAAGATGCTACTTCAGCGGGTGATACCATTCCGGTAAAAATAACGCTTTCCGTCACACCCAGTTCTGCTGCCTTTTTCCGTAAAGTCTCCAAATAAGGACCGCCGCCTACAATCATCAGCATTGTGCCGCTCTCCTGAACTTTCTGCTGGTACTCCAGCAATTCTTCCACATTCTTCTCTTTTGCCAGACGACCTACATATAAAAGCACTGTGGTCTTCCGGTCCATTTTATATTTTCTTCGGATTCTCTCCCGGGAATCCGTCCGGGTCTGCGCGTCATATTTACTCAGATCAATCCCCGATGGGATCACTGATACCGGACAATGAATGCCATAGTCTTTTAGTAATGTCTCTATTTTTGTGCTGGGAGCGATCATACTGTCCACCTTCTCGGAGATCTGTCGCGTCAGGAACTGTACCATATCCCTGCCCCATTTCTTGTAAGGGGAAAAATAGTGGGTATAATCTTCGTATACAGTATGGTAAGTATGCACCAGAGGGGTCTTACATTCCTCTGCGATCTTTTTTGCCATGAAAAAGGTAGAAAATTCACACTGGGAATGCACAATATCCGGATTCCACTCTATAATCCCGCGATACAGTTCGCGTCCCGGGGACATCCGAAGTCTTGCTCCCGGATAAATATATCCGGCATTCACGGAACCCATATAGATCACACCCTCTTCTTCGTAGGAATGAGCTGTATGGGACAAGGTCAGGATCTTCACTTCATGTCCTCTTTGCTGTAATTCCTCCCGCAGATTGCATACCGAAGTAACAACTCCGTTGATGGCCGGCTTGTACCAGTCTGTTGTGATCAATACTTTCATCTTTTTTCTCCCTTCCGTTTATTTTCTCTGAATTGATCTCAGCATAACAGACACAGGTAAATTCCATCCGAATAAAATCAAAAGTTTTCCTAAAGTTTCTGTGAGTTTTTTCCAAAATGTGCACTAAAAAACAGCATTCTCCGGAAATTTCCGGAAAACGCCGTTTTTAATCGTCTTTCTATAAAATTATTATCTCTCTTCTCTGAAGTACGCCAGTCCCAGACTTGCGGGGGGCTGATTCTCTCTCTTGCTCCGCATACTGGTGATGACCAGTACCAGTAAGGTCACGACATAAGGGATCATCTTATACAGCTCCTGATACTCCATATGCTCGATACCGGTGGGCAGATACAGATACAGAATATACAGACCACCGAACAGGAAAGAAGCAAATACACTGATATTCGGTCTCCAGATAGTGAAGATGACCAGTGCAATGGCAAGCCAGCCTCTGTCACCGAACGCATCGTTGGACCAGACACCGCAGGCATAATCCATTACATAGTACAGTCCGCCCAGACCTGCGATCATACATCCCACGCAGGTAGCGATGTATTTGTACCGGGATACGTTGATACCGGCTGCATCTGCGGTATTGGGACCCTCACCGACTGCTCTTAAGTGCAGTCCGGTTCTGGTATGACTCAGAACATACGATGCCGCAAACGCAATGATCACTGCCAGATAAGCCAGGAATCCATAGGATAAAAACAGCTTACCAAACCAGCCAAGTTTTCCCGCAAAAGGAAGGGACTTACTGAAATAACTGCTGGTAGCAGACAGTGCAATGGAAGGTACATCACTGTTTACCAGCTTGATCAGAGATCCGCCGAAGAAGTTACCGAAGCCGACACCGAAGGTGGTCATTGCCAGACCGGTCACGTTCTGGTTCGCCCGCAGGGTGACAGTCAGGAAGCAGTACAGCAATCCCATCAACAGGGATCCTAACAGGCAGCAGAGCATCGGAATCGCAATGGCAAGAAACCCATTCATGTTCACCGCGTCTCCTGCGGATCTCTCATAGAAGAAAGATCCGATGACACCACAGATACCTCCCACATACATGACGCCGGGGATTCCCAGATTCAGATTACCGGACTTCTCCGTGATGATCTCACCGGTACTCCCGTATAACAAAGGAATTCCCTGTACGATTGCTCTCGGAATAAATGCAAGTAAAAATGACCACATGCTTACTGTTCCTCCTTTTCTGCTTTTTTACGGAACTGCAGTCTGTAAGTAATGAAGAACTCACAGCCGATGATAAAGAACAGGATAATACCTGTCAGAATATCGGAGTAAGAATGATTCAGTCCAAAATTGGTAGAGATCTCACTGGCTCCGCGATCCATGAATATGATCAGGAAGCTGGAGAATACCATGGTCAGAGGATTGAACTTGGACATCCAGGATACCAGTACAGCGGTAAATCCCTGTCCACCTGCAATCGTGGTAGTCACAGTATGATTGATGCCTCCTACCAACAGCAGACCTACCAGTCCACACAGAGCACCGGATAACAGCATGGTCCGGATAATTACTTTTTCTACCTTAATGCCCACATATTTTGCAGTATTTTCGCTCTCACCCACAACAGAGATCTCATATCCCTGCTTACTGTAGTTCAAATATACATACATAAATATCGTGATCACGACTGCCACCACGATACTTAACAGATACTTCGAACCAAAGATCTGCGGCAGCCAGCCCACATTGGTGTTCTGGTTGATGATACCGATCTTACCGGATCCCTTGGGAACCTCCCATACTATCGTATAAAATGCCACCAACTGAGTAGCTATGTAGTTCATCATCAGCGTAGACAGCGTCTCATTGGTATTCCATTTCGCCTTGAAAAATGCGGGAATGAAGCCCCAGATGGCTCCTGCTGCCAGACTTGCCACGATCATGCACAGGATCACAACTGCGTTTGAAAGCTTATCTCCCAGACAGATCATACAGGCTGCTGCTGCCAGCCCGCCGATCAGCACCTGTCCCTCACCGCCGATATTCCAGAATTTCATCTTAAATGCCGGAGTCAATGCCAATGCGATCAAAAGCAGGATCGCTATATTCTGAAAAGTGACCCAGGTCTTGCGGACGGATCCGAAAGCACCCAGAACAATGGACTGATATACCTGTAAAGGATTGATTCCCGTGGTGATCGTTGTAATGATACCGCACAGGATCAGTGCCAGCAGGATTGCCAGAAATCGGATTCCCAGAGCTTTGTACCAGGGGAGCGCATCTCTTTTAACGATATGAAATAAAGGCTCTTTATTCTTTTCCTTCATGTTCTTTGCCTCCTACTCTGGTCATCAGCATACCGACTTCATTTTTGTCTGTCTTTCTCGCATCCAGAATACCACTGACTTCTCCGCCGCACAATACCATGATACGGTCGGACAGTTCCATCAGCACATCCAGATCCTCACCTACGAAAATCACGGCAACGCCCTTTTTCTTCTGTTCATTGATCAGGTCATATATAGTATACGAAGAATTGATATCCAGACCTCGTACTGCATAAGCCGTCAACAGTACAGTAGGTGCAGACGCAATCTCTCTTCCAACGAGAACCTTCTGTACATTACCACCGGACAATCTGCGTACCGGAGTGGTGATACCCGGGGTTACAACCTCCAGATTTTCTACCACATCCGTCGCAAGCTGTTTGGAAGGCTTTCGGTTCGTAAACGGTGTATGTCCCTGTCGGAAGGAACGTAACATCATATTATCGGTCAGATCCATATTGCCTACCAGACCCATGCCAAGACGATCCTCCGGTACAAAAGAAAGTGATACCCCCATCTCTGCGATCTTCAACGGATCCTTGCCGATCAGCATTTCCTTACTTCCATCATCTTCCACATAGCTGATCGTGCCGGCTTCTGTTACCTGCAGACCTGCAATGGCTTCCAGAAGCTCCTTCTGTCCACAGCCGGAAATACCGGCGATTCCCAGGATCTCACCACTGTTGGCGGTAAAGGAGACATCCTTCAGCTTAACGATACCTTCTTCGTTACGTACAGTCAGTCCCTGTACTTCGATACGGGGCTTCGGATTCACAGGTTCCGGTCTGACAATATTCAAAGTAACCGCATGTCCCACCATCATATTGGTCATTTCCGTAACGGTGGTATCCTTTGTCAGCATGCTTCCAATATACTGACCGTTACGAAGCACAGCCACCCTGTCGGACAAAGATTCCACTTCATGCATTTTATGGGTAATGATAACAATGGCTTTACCGTCATCTCTCATTTTCCGGAGAACGTTAAAGAGCTTCTCGGTCTCCTGCGGTGTCAGTACAGCGGTAGGTTCATCCAGGATCAGGATATCCGCACCACGATACAGCACCTTTACAATCTCCACGGTCTGCTTCTGGGATACCGTCATATCATAGATTTTCTGCTTCGGATCTACTTCAAAACCGTATTTGTCACAGATCTCCTCTATTTTACGGGATGCCTCCCTGATATTAAGCCTGCCTTCCAGACCCAGGATGATATTCTCGGTAGCGGAAAGTACATCGATCAGCTTAAAATGCTGATGCACCATACCGATTCCCAGCCGTAACGCATCCTTGGGGGATTTGATGACCTCTTCCTTACCGTTAATAAAGATCTGTCCCTCATCCGGAAAATAAATACCGGAGAGCATATTCATCAGTGTCGTCTTACCGCTGCCGTTTTCCCCAAGCAGTGATAATATCTCACCCTTATAGATATCCAGATTTACCTTATCATTGGCAATCACGGATCCAAAAGTCTTGGTAATGTTTTTCATCGAAACCGCAGCTACTTTTGTCTCTTTTTCCATCCTAGTCACCTTTCCAATTTATCCACGACCTGCAATTTTCAGGTCTTCTAATACCTGGCATAAGCACACTGGCCGCCCCTTTTCTACCTCATCCATCCACAACAAACAAAAGATCCATAAGGTAGAAAAAGGGCGGCGCGGCGATAAACGCTGCGCCGTCCGGGCTATTTCAATAAGTCAATTAATACTGCTCATCCAACAGGTTGATTCCATCAATTCTTACATTAAAGTAAGGAGCGGAACGGAATGCAACATCGGACTCATGGAAGTATCCGTCACTTACTACCTCATGGTCGGGAGTATAATCAGGATCGGTATCGATATCAGCTTCATAGCTGTCCAGGGTCTTGCCGTCTACAGTAAAGGTGGTGATATCATATACATGAGTCTTGCCTGCGATCAGATCAGCCTTTGCAGCTTCTACTGCTTCTGCAGTACCGTCTGCTACAGCAGCACCAAGATCGCTCAGCTCTACAGAGCCGGTCTCCAGAGTACCACACCAGTCGGTATCGATAGGAGTTCCATCTGCTACACATTTAATAGCATACTCAAAGTAAGGCTCCCAGTTAACTCTGGAAGATACCAGGAAGGTATTGGGGCAGGCTGCCTCAGTGCTTCCGTTGTAAGATACATTGGGAACACCTGCGGTCTCACATGCGGTAGGAGCACCCATGGAGTCTGCATGCTGGCTGATCAGTACACATCCGCCCTCGATCAGCTTGTTAGCTGCTTCCTTCTCAGCGGTCTCATCGTACCAGGAACCGGTAAAGGTTACATCCATGGTAACGCTGGGGCATACGGAACGGGCGCCCAGGAAGAAGGATGTATAACCGGACATAACTTCCGCATATGTATAAGCACCTACATAACCCATCTTAGCCTGATCTTCGGTAATATCACCGTTAGCGATCATCTCATTCAGCTTCATGCCTGCAACGATACCTGCAAGGTAACGGCCATCATAAATGGAAGCAAATGCATTGTGGAAGTTATCCAGACCCTCGGTATGAGCCTTGGTTCCAGTTGCATGGCTGAACTGAACATTGGGATATTCCTTAGCAGCCTCGATGATGTAATCCTCATGTCCAAAGCTGTCTGCGAAAATGAAATTGCAACCTGCATCAGCAAGCTCACAGGCTGCTTCATAAGCTTCCTGTCCTTCAGGAATATTGGTCTTGGTCATGTACTCAATGCCAAGCTTCTCACAAGCTGCCTTTGCTCCGTTCAGGAAGTTCAGATCATAAGTAGAGTTCTCATCATGCAGGAAAATAAAACCTGCCTTTACACCACTGACAGCTTCGCCAACTGCTTCAGTAGTAGCTGCTGCTTCAGTAGTAGCTACTGCCTCAGTAGTAGCTGCAACAGTTGCAGCATCTGTGCCGGTGGTAGCTGCGTTATTGGATCCGCATCCTGCCAGAGCAGTAACTGCGAGAGCCATAGCTGCGAGTAAACTTACGACTTTCTTTTTCATAATTCTCCTCTTTCTGCGCTGCTGCTTCGTTACAGATCCATGTAGCAGCGCGGGCACAGATCTGCAGATAAACCGGTGAGTCAACGCAAAAAGGGTGTATGACACCTTCATACAACCCCTTTATTGTACTCTCTCAACATTAGTCAGTATAAGCATTTGTCTGACTTCTTGTCAAGAGAAGTATTAAATTTTTATTAACTCGTTTGCGAATGTGGTTCTGAATAGTTATCTAACTTATCTAACTCTTAAGATCGAAATGTGATCTCTCCGGTTTTGTCATCCATACTTTCCACAATTGCGAGGGACTCTACACGGATACCCTTGGAACGGATCAGGTCGCCGCCCTTCTGGAATCCCTTCTCAACGGCAATGCCAACACCCTCTACAGAAGCTCCCGCTTTATTGACAATGTCGATCAAACCCTCCAGTGCGCATCCGTTGGCCAGGAAATCATCAATGATCAGAATATGATCTTCCGGATGTAGGAATTTTTTGGAGACGATCACGTCATATACTCTTTTGTGCGTAAAGGATTCGATCTTGGTGGAATATACTTCTCCGTCAATATTTACGGACTGGGACTTTTTTGCAAATACCACCGGCACATGAAAATGCTGGGCTGCCACACAGGCGATGCCGATACCGGAAGCCTCCACAGTCAGGATCTTCGTAATCTTACGGTCTGCGAACAGACGCGCCCACTCTTTTCCCATTTCATTGAACAGATCAATGTCCATCTGATGATTCAGAAAAGAATCTACTTTTAATACATTCCCTGCTTTTACTGTACCGTCTTTGCGAATGCGCTCTTCGAGTAATTTCATTGTATGTCTCCTCTTTTGTTTCTACTTAATATATTCTGTGGTAGTACTTTAGGCTTTTATGTCTCTTATTATACGCAGGATATTGCTCCTTTTTCAATAGAAGAACTATATTTCTTGCTATTTTGATTACATTTTGCTATGTTAACCATGAGAATACTGAAATTACGAGGTGCCTTATGCCTATCAGAGGATATATCATAGAAAAATATAATGCTATGACCAACGCTTATACCTGCAATCGTCTGGTACAGGAAGCTTCTGCCCTGGATATGGATCTGCAGATTGTAGGGATCCACGATACTATGGTCTCTCCGCATGGTGTTATAAATCATGGTAAAATACTGGAACCTGTGGATTTTGTCATCAACCGCTATAAATGGGGACGGGAAAAGGATGCTATAAATGCACTTTCCACCCGAAGCTATAATCCTTTAACTGCTTATAACATCTATATTAATAAATTTGAACAGGTACGAAGGCTTCATTCCGAAGCCTTTCTGATCCCGAAATATCTTCTGGGAACTTCACTGTTGCCTTTTTCTTCTATTGTAGAACAACTGGGGCTTCCTTTTGTCGGTAAAGGACTGGAAAGCTCCATGGGCGAGGAAATCGTCTGCATCCGGGATAAAGCTTCTTATGAGGAACTCTCTCTTAACTACCCTTCATCTAAGGAATGGCTCTTCGAAGAATTTATCTCGGAAAGCTACGGCAGAGATCTGCGATTTTACAGCATCCGCGGAGAAGCCGTTGCCTGTATGCAGCGCAGATCCCAGGGGGATTTCCGTGCAAATGTAGCTCTGGGAGCTTCGGTAGAGCCTTACCCTGTCACACCCGGCATCCGTACCATAGCCGCAGATATTTACGAACAGACCGGACTGGATTTTCTGGGAATTGATCTGCTTTTTGGCAGAGAAAAACCTTATTTTTGCGAAATCAATGTTATGCCGGGACTGGAAGGCATTGAAAAAGCCTCCGGTATTAATGTTGCAGCAAAAGTTATGGAAACAATACGATCAGACTTTGCATAAGGAACTCTTCTCATATTTGTACCTGCACAGTGTACGAAAATATACGATACTACCGTATCAATAAAATTGCAGGTTACGGAAAGGTATGCTTATTTTTATGAATAATGTTTCCGGAACACCACTGGAATTTCATAAATTCACTACGCAGAAAGAGGCGGAAGACTTCGTCTATGCTTCCTATCTGCGGGCTGCCACACATCAGGACTATGCCGCTCAGGATGCCGGAAAAAGACATCCTGAGCTGACGAGATCTCTGCTCCGGCAGAAATCGATTGCTCCCTGTGTCGTCGTCACCGGAAGCAAAGGAAAGGGCTCCGTTGCCAATATGATTTCCCGGATCCTGCAGACAAATTATACCGTAGGACTGATGACCAGTCCTCATATTACGGATTTCAGAGAGCGCTTCCGCGTCAATGATACCATGATCAGTGAAACCGACTTTTGCCGTCTGATGGCACAGATCCAGCCGGAGATTCTGGACATTGCCTCCGATCTGCCGGATTCGGTATGTATCAGTCCCATGGGCATTCAGGCGGATCTGGCACTGACTTATTTTTCGGAAAAACATACAGATTTCAATGTATTTGAATGCGGCAAAGGGGCAAAATATGATGATGTGAACAACATTCGTCACGATTATGCCGTGATCAATCGGATTTTCTTAGAGCATACAAGAGAGCTGGGAGATACGCTGACTGCCATTGCAGAGGATAAATCCCACGTCATCACCGGGGAGCAGAAGTGTGTCTATTTTGCGGAACAGGAGCAGGAAGTATTAAATGTTCTGGTTCGCCGTGCCGAGGCTATGCAGGTTCCCTACAAAATATATGGTCGGGATTTTCAGGCAGAAAATATCCGCTATACCTGTTCCGGTATGCTATTTGATGTGGTGATCGGAGATAACATTTATACGGATTTACAGATTCCGTTATTGGGAGAACATCAGGCGAAAAACTGCGCACTGGCACTGGCTCTGTGCGTGGATGTCATGGCGGATCTTTGCCGGGAATCCAATGCTCCGGATATATTTTCAGATACAATGTGCAATCAAATTCGCCGCCAACTGTCTGCGATCCATCATCCGGGGCGGATGGAGATTCTAAGTTCGGACCCTTTTATCCTGCTGGATGCGTGCATCCATTCCGCCAGCTGTGAAAATGTAAAAGAAGTTCTGCGTCATCTGGGGATTTCGAATTGTACTGTTATTGTGGGGATTCCGGAGGATAAGGATTATGCCGGTGTGGTCCGGTCTATGAAAGATGTGGCTGCCCGCATCATCCTCACCAGGTCCGGCAATCCGCATTATCATTTTTCCCCAAAACAGCAGGAGTCATTGGCAGAAGAGGGTATTGGCACGATATGGACAGACTCCGTGAAACAGGCACTGACTCTGACAGGTGCTTGTCCGGATCCCATCGTAATCTTGGGAACGACTTCGGTAATTTCCGAAGTAGAGCGGATTTTTCGGCAATCTTAACTTGCTCTCACCGGATACAGGTGCTACAATGAGGGCAAATAGAAGAGTAGCAAAACATTACGCAGAAAGGAGAAGTTCCATGACAGGTATTTACGGAATCGATTATTATAATAATTATAGTCTGACCGGCAATTACGGATACGGTTATTCTACCGGTGCGGTATCTTCCGCACGGCCCGAAGAGAAGGGTATGGTAGTAAATCCCGGAAAATCCGATGTGGAAAAGCCCGGCAGGAAATCTTCTCCCGCAGAATGTGAGACCTGCAAGAACCGCAAATATCAGGACGGTTCCGATGAGATGGTCTCTTTCAAATCTGCATCCCATATATCTCCGCAGGCTTCTGCTTCCAGGGTGCGCGCCCATGAGCAGGAGCATGTAACCAATGCCTACAACAAAGCTGCACAGAACAACGGTAAAGTTCTCTCCGCCACAGTATCCCTGCGGACCGCGGTATGTCCCGAATGCGGCACTGTTTACACCGCCGGCGGTACCACCACAACCAAGATCAGCTACAGTGACGAGAGCAATCCTTATCAGCAGAACAAAAAATCCGCCGATGCTGCCGCAGTGATTGGACGAAATCTGGATCTGAGTGCATAGACCTCATTGCCCCGACTACGCAAAATGTCATCCAGGGAATATGACCATCCTCGAAGGGATCAGGTTATTTCTGGGATGCCTTATTACTATCACCAAAATGCCTTGGGATTTCTCCATCGGAATTTCGTAAAAATCCTACAGGGTATAGCATGTTTGAGGGCGATAAAGTTAAAAAACTATAGCTACAGGTTATATCTGTTTATCCGGCAATAAAAGCAACCTATCTATTACAGGATGAATCATTTGAACAGAATCCACTTTATTTATTGCACATAACTTTTTACCCGCGTCTTTACTGGAAGCACCACAATGATATACGGATTCTGCAGGTAACCCATAATCAAGAATGATCCATCTATCATGGCAATTTATTCTTTTGAGCATTTACAATTCTGGTATCTCTCGATTCCTTCTCATTCCTATATTCTCTTTACTATTTCTTCCTCGTCAACAGGCACACCATCTCCACATGCGTTGAGACGTCTGAACTGCTCTCTTTTTTACCTCATCGGTTTGTGGAAACATGTCCAGTGTCTCATCGGTTTGCGGGAACTTATCAATAGTTACCGCCTCTGCTTTGCATCAACAAACTAGAATTTACCTTCTGCTCATATAAAATATATCAATAGCTTTACTTGCAAACTCTGCTGTGCCAACTCCTCCAACATCATCAATATTTTCCGTAAGTTCTCCTCCACCGGCATACATTCTTCCAAGACCGCATAAAATCTTATCAGAACATGTATAAAAATGATCTGTAATGTAATCCTGAAGTTTCCTTACCTGCAACTGCACCTGTTCATCTTCTGGGTCCATTTCTTTCATTTGTCCGAATTCAACAAATAATTGCATAAACTCATTTGCAACAGTAGCTTCATCGTCTTTCGTCCAGTTCTTTGTTTTCTCTTCAAACTCCTTATACTCAGAGGTTTGTCCCCATTGTTCTTTTGCTCGTTTAGAATACTCATCAATCTTTGTTGTATCAAATACTTTAAAATCCATATATTTCACTCCTATTCCTTTTATTCCTCGAGCGAAACTAATAAGATTTTCAAGATGCTCTTTTTTCATAGTAAGCAATTCAATCTGCTGCTCTAATGCTTTGTTCCTGTCAAAGTTAGGGGCATCAATTATCTTTTTAATCTCCTTAAGCGGAAATTCCAATTCTTTAAACAGTAAAATTTGTTGCAGCCTTTCCAAGGATGTATCGTCATACAACCTATAACCTGACTCTGTATATTCAATAGGTTTTAAGAGACCAATGGTATCATAATACTGCAGAGTGCGTATACTCACTCCTGTTAATTTACTTACCTCATTCACTGTCATCATTGTCATTTCCTCCTCTCGATAAACATATCGTAAACTATTACGTTGCGTAGGAGTCAATAGCTTTTTGAAGAAATCAAGTTTTACTTTCTTTGTATCCTTTGACAAATTGTGAGCTATCATATAATAATCACTCTATTCAAATTCGCTTCTATGCTCAACTGCATAAGAAATCGTCTGTCCATCAATAGCACTAGAAACCTTTCGCCAATATACTGCTAATGTCTGATATGCAATTTTGGCTTCAGCATACTGATTTTTACATATTTCTATGATTCTCTCTGCATCATTCTTATTATTCTTTTCAACCTTTTTCAATCCTAAATACTTATCAACATTCAAAACACAAATTTTAAACTCACTGCCCTCATAACCAATTTTTCTATAAAGAATATCTCGATAATTCTCCCCTCGTTTCGGAACCGGACAAACATGTTTATAAAATTGACTGTCAGTTAGTTCACAACCACTTCTATCCCATCTTTTGGATAAATGCTCTAGTACAAATTCTATTTCCTTTTTTACATTTTTTTTGCTATGTGCAACCTGTAAGCAAGTCCACCCCTTTCCTTCAAATTCAGCAAATAAAAGCCATACTCTGTAGTCATTATATATACTTGATACAGTTGGTATTTCTGCTCCTTTGCAATATCTAATTTCCAATTCTGGTATAAAAAACTCTTCCAAATCTTTGTAATACATCACATGATTCTTATCATATGGCTCTCTTCTTTTTATTTCCATCACTTTTTCCTAAAATTCCTTTTTTGTTTCAAAATCTGGAACTGAGTAAATTTAACTTTTCATTCGCACAGTCACATCTTTTTCAGAATATATAATGTTTCCACCCCAGAAACACATTGAATCTTTACCAGACAATTCAAAATTATTTTCAAGATTGTCTGTATTTGATTTTATAAATTCACCACGGCATTTCAATTTTGTAGAAACATAGCTTGCAGAAACAAGTTCTATATTTATATCCATCATTATTTTACAATTATCATTTAAGTGATCAATTATTTTCTTTTTAGTTTCAGGCTTTAGCAGTACTGTAACATTGAACCGATTATGGTCTTCTGTAATTGCAATTTTGTTAAATGTATCATCATATCGTTTTGTCCATATATCAATTGTAGTTGTCTCATCACAAACAAATATCACCATATCATTGACGCGAACCTGCGTAGAATATCCAGACTTACGTTTGAAGGACATTTCAATTTGAAGACTACCATAATTACACCCTTGTATTCCTTCCTCTGCCACAATAGATTCTTCATGTTCAGTATCAAGATTACACGCAATCTGATTAAGATTTTTTAGTCTAATACTATCCAAGAAGACTTCACAGGAGTTATTTGCAATAAATGTATTTGTTTCGATTTTTTGCAAATCATTGTTTTGTTTCCATGCAACCAAACCTAAGAAAAATGTTCCTATAAATGCTAACGATGTTGCAATATAGTTAAGGGCATCCGCTGCATCCCATCGAGCCGCAAATATATCTACAGGTGCCTCCTGTCGAAATGCATAATTAACTCCCAATGGAACCGCTACGAAACAAATTACAACTATGATTACTGTTGTAATAATAATTCCTTTTCCATGCTTCATTATAATTCACTCCCTTTGCTATGTTTATCTTTTATATCTTCTTTCCAAATAAGGCTTGAATTGTACTTCAGCCTAAAGAAATTGATCAACTCTAATTACTTATTTTACCACACACCATCTATAAATAATAGATTTCACATCCTTCTGATTTTTCATGGACAGTTTCAAACAAATACAAAAAGACGACACCGTATGGATTTCTCTTTCCACACAGTACCGCCCTATATCGATCATTATCACCTCATTGTCTTTGCCAATGATGTAAGTAACGCAGTCATCTCCGGATTTCCCAGCACCTTCATCAGCAGCTCTGCATCCACTCCATCCGGTACAGTAATCGTACTACTGCCTTCATCCTGCTCTTTCATTTGTGGATTAAGATTTTCCTTATTATAAAAGGCATTCTCCATAAGTTCCGCATTCTTCCTTCGGTCTTCGTCCAGGATATGGCCATACACTTCCGTTACCATGTCAGCCTGAGCATGACCAGAATCGCCTTGGACTGCTTTAATATCTCCACCACTTAATTTCAGCTTGTAGGTGACACTGGTATGACGCAGACTGTGAAACACTACATCTGGCAGCCCCAGTTCATCTATGATTTCCTGCATTTTTGTCCTTAGATAGCTGTCTCCTATAGGAAGACCAAATGTTGTTGCCATTAGCAGATTATAATCCTGATATTCATTTCCAAGCACTTCCTTTATCTCATCCTGATCTGCTTTCAGATCAATCAGACATTGTGCTACTGATTTTGGAATAAACACCTTCCTGACACTGCTGTCTGTCTTCGGTGTTTTCAACACTCTGACCGTCCTGTTATTTTTCTTCTGGCTTGGAAATATCATGATAATTTCTTTTGAATTGAGTGCTT
>ERZ773114.542-NODE-542-length-45690-cov-10.924488_pt1 | contig 45690 bp, 36 predicted proteins | sample MGYA00580564_ERZ773114 | MGnify/ENA primary metagenome ERZ773114 (study PRJEB29015, sample SAMEA2737836) | human gut metagenome | biome: human gut; feature: human-associated habitat; material: faeces | place: China | collected 2012 ... | reverse complement strand
GCGTCGGCGTGCGTATGCCGTGATGTGACCTTTGTAGTGGAATTGAAGAATTGAGAACACTCGTATGTCTTCTAGTAGTACAACAACTGAACCAACTGTGCGCGAAACACCCGAGGTTTCCGGCGATGACAATGCGAATGCGCGCGCAGCGGTCCATAGCGCGAACAAACCCGGTGCCGCCTATGCCGCAGCAGTGGCCAACGGGGAATCCGAGCGTGCGTGGATCCGCCGTGTAGTGCTTCTACTCACCGGCCAGGCGTTCTCGCTGCTGGGCTCCAGCATCGTGCAGTACGCCATCTGGTGGTGGATCGTATTGCAGACCAGAACCGGTTCGGCGATGCTGCTGGCCACCCTGTTCGGCGTGGTGCCGCAGGCCGTGGTCTCGATCTTCGGCGGCTCATGGGCGGACCGCCATAATCGCAAACTGCTGATCATGCTGCCGGACATGGTGATTGCTGTGGTCACCGTCGTGCTGTCGCTGAGCTTCGCGATGGGATGGGCGAGTCTGACCATGATTTTCGTGGTGCTGTTCATTCGTTCGGCGGGAGGCGGGGTGCAGACGCCCGCTGTGCAGTCGTTCATACCGGATGTTGTTCCCTCGGGCAAACTATTGCGCGTCAACTCAATATACGGCGTGATTAATTCGGCGAATACGATTGTGGCACCTGCGGTGGCTGCTGTGCTTATCAACACAGTGCCGCTGTGGTCGATTCTGTTAGTCGATGTGACCACGGCCATTATCGGCGTCGGCTTTGTGGCGTTGATCAAAGCGCCGAAGAAGAGCGCGGAACATGTTGCGAGGCGTATGGCTGAAGCGGAGAATAGCGGGCAACCCACACTCGAACCGATGTCGGATGCCAATGCTGATCGTTCGCTGATTGCCAGCGTCCGTCGTGTGTTTGCTGACTTGAAAGATGGTTTCAGCTACACATGGCGCCGGGCGAACCTGCGCAACGTGGTGCTCGGTGGCGCCTTGGTGTGCTTCGTGTCCGTGGCGCCGATGAACCTTACGCTGTTGCTCATGACCCGCGAATATGAGGGCATCGATTTGAATCTCGGATTCATCAACCTGACCACCGCCTCCGATAAACTCGCCGCCAACGAGCTGGGGTGGAGCATCGGTATGCTGCTCGGCGGCGCGCTGATGTCTACCATCGGTGCCAAGCTCATCCGCAACAACATGCGCGTGGTCGCCTTCGGCATCGCTCTGGTGGGCGTCTCCGTCGTTGGTCTTGGCGTGGTTCACAATCTGCTGGCGTATTTGCTGATTGATGTGGTGAACGGTTTGGCTTCGGCCATCTGCACGGGCCCGATGCGCACCATCATCCAGACCGAGGCCGATGAGAGGATGGTGGGCCGTGTATTCGGCCTTGACACCACCCTGAGCGCGCTCGGAATGCCGCTCGGCATGTTGATCTTCGCGCCACTGGCCGACGTGATCCCGATTTCGCTGGTGTTCATCATCGGCGGTGTTCTGACCCTGCCCATCGGCATCTATCTGTTCGGCCAGGCGCGCCGTAACGGTCAGTGCGCAGGTGACGCGAACAGCGGCCTGACAGGCACCTGACGGCCACCTGCCAGACGTAAAGTCAACTACCAGATTTGCGCATACAGATCGTAAGACACATACTTCGGCAGATCGTAGACGGTAATCGAGAATGGCGTGGATCGGCCATTGCCCGGCCAATCCACGAATGCGATATCTCCATAGATGATTGCGTTCTGTGCGTTACGCAGTACTAGGGAAATCTTGATTTGCTGTCCATCAGATGGCTTGAATCCATCTGCCACGGCGCGGACCTCGCCATTGAACGTCGTGCCGCCGTCCCTGTTGTCTATTTTGGATATTCCACTGATGGGGAAGGCGGCGGTTCCCTGAGCCTTGGCGACGTTGTATGTATCCGGATTGAGCACAGTAAAATCAACCGTTTCTGGACCAGCATGTCGGAGAGGTGGCCCGAATCCTCGCCAAGAAGCAGTTCAAGAAACTGCCGGTGGTGGATGGTGATGGCAGACTCGTCGGTGTGATCCGCCGTAAGTCCGTGATGGAACATGCCTTCGACGCGCTGTTCCCAAAGGATGATCGGTGATTAGGCGCCATCATCGCTGAATAGAATGAATGGAATATGAGGCTTCCCTTCTCGCGGGGGAAGCCTCATTGCTTTGTCCGCGGAGTCTTACGGCACCTGCGCAAGGGCAACGTCACGTCTTCATGATATACTATTGAATAGTGTGTTCCTCTCGTTGCATGGTGACGCTAACGCATGGCGTCACGATACTGAAGCCTGCCATCTAACGGCGGGTACGGCTCGTTGCTGGAGTCGTGCACGCATACGCGCGTCGGCGTGCGTATGCCGTGATGTGACCTTTGTAGTGGAATTGAAGAATTGAGGGGCTTCTGCTGTTTTCGTGGGTTAGGTTCTTGGTTGTGGTAGGTGTATGTCGAGTCCGCCGCAGCGGAGCATGATGAGCGCGATGAGGCTGCTGACGTGGTGGAAGCCATAGGTCATGCGGATGGTGACCTTGATGCGGCTGTGGGGCTTCATCCGTGGAGCCAGCGTGATCATCATTTCGACGATCACGGCGCTGTGGCTGTTGCAAGGCATTCCCGTGGTCGCCGGCATGGGCGGATTCACGCACGTCGACGATGTGCATGATTCCGCGTATGGTATGCCGACCCGACCCCGCTTCGTTGGTGTGCGTGGGATGCCCATTCAGGTTTTTCCCATCTTCGGACTCGTAAAATAGGAGAGGTTAACAGGACGAAGAACGATGACATCCGTCGATTCGCAAGGGGTGGACGCATATGGATTATCAGTATCAGGCCGTTGAACAGCCTTCCAATCCCCGCAAAACCTGGCCGATTGTCCTTTCCGTGGTCGTGGCGCTCACTGTGGCATGCGGCGCAGGAGTGTACGTCTACCACAACAAACGGCAGGAGGCGTTGGACACATGCCGGCAATCGCTTGCGGAATTCAGCTCGGCCCGTAAGGCCGTGCTCGACACATCCGAAAACGGTAGCGAGCTGCAGAAATTGATCCGTGGTGCGTTCGGCGTGAACGACATCATCGACGCGTTCGCGGACGCGGCCACCAGCGCAGAGAACACGGTCGATACGGAAGGCTGTAAGGCGGACGCCACCATCACGCAGCTCAATCTCATCGCCAAAACACTAGACAGCGCCACGGACTCCCTGAATAACAGCCTGAAGGACATCCAGGAGAAGAACGGCACGAATGCGCTGCAGCAGGATTCGCAGAACGATTCGGATGGCACGACAACGAACGGACCATCCTCCAATACTCAGTCCAATACGTCATCGGGGCAATTGCTCGACGTTCCTTCGAACGGTTCTTCCGCCACGGAATCGTTGGATGAATCGAAGAAGGAACTGCAGCAGTCGCTCGATAAGGCGGACAAATTGGTCAACAAGCTTGGCAAGGACGAAACACTGACGTTGACTGGCCGTAAACTGCTGTCCGCATTGTCCAAAGCTGTGGATTCCGGTCAAAAACTCATTGAAAACAGCAATATCAAGGATTCCAAGTACTACAAGGCAGCCAAAGTCACGCTCGATGAGGCCATCGATGTGGCCGAGAATTGGGTGGACAGACAGGCGTCCAAAGCGCAATGACGATTCTCCCTCGTGTTGCTTCCATACGCGCGTCTAAAGTTTCCCGGAAAAACGTCGACGATTATGACATCAGAGAATATGACGCCATGACGGATGGAAGCGTAAGAGGGGATACGAATGGCGAAATCGGGGTGTGGGCCGTCGGGGAAACATCGCGTTTGCGAACCCGGTCGCCCGTCCATATCCTAGGCGATCGGGTTCGCAAGACCGATTAGAAGAACAGCGCTGAGACTCCGGCCGCAAAGCACATAAGCAGCACAGACGTGATGAAACTGGCGAGGAACGCCTTCTGTCCCTTCTTGGCGATGGCATTGAAATTCACGTTGATGCCAAGCGCGGCCATGGCCATGCCGAGCACAATGTATGCGAAATCGACCAGATTCGGTGTGATGGCACCGATGAACGGCACGAACGTGCCGATGATGGAAGCGCCGATGAAGCCGAGCATGAACCATGGGAACGACACTTTGCGTTTGCCGTCCGCTGGCATTTCGGAATGGTTTTTATCCCACCAAACGGCGATGACGATGGCTGCGAACACCAGCATCAGTACTCGCGACAGTTTCATGATGGTTGCGATGTCTACCGCGCCGAACGCGTCGCCGGCTGCCACGGCATGGGCGATTTCGTGCAAGGAAGCTCCGGCGGTAATGCCCAGCTGTGTCTTACTCAAACCGGTCAATGGTCCAAGGGCGATTTCCAGTAACGCGAAGATGGTGCCCATGATGGCGATGATGGCCACGGCCATCACTTCGTTGTTGGCTTTTTCATCCTCTTTTTCCGGCGGTACCTTGATGGAGCCAGACAATCCCATGACGGCGGCCGCGCCGCAAATGCCGGTGCCGCCCGCCACTAGAATGGCGAGCTGCGGATCGACGCCGAGTTTACGGGCGATGGCGTAGCACACCACGATGGTGAGTGTCACGACCACGGCCGCGATGGGCAGACACTTGATGCCTTGGGTGAACAATACGGTCAGATTGAGCTTGAATCCAAGCAGAATGATTCCCAGACGCAACAGTTTATTGGAAATAAGTCCTGCTGCGTCCTTCACGCCGGACCTGTGTTCCACGGAACGGCTGGAATACCATTTGCGAATCGGAAACTGGGCCGCCATGCCGATGAGCAATGCGATGATCAGCGCGCCGAACAGACTGAATCCCGGAAACTGTTTAAGCCACGAAGCCACTAGTGAGGCGGCCAAAGTGACGATGCCGACGAAAACCATTTCCTTGGTGGCTATGCGAGCCCACCATGTTTTGCAAAAATCAATCACGTGTCTCAAGTGTTCCGGCCGGTTCGGACATCGGTATGGTGCGGAAAGCGATGACTTCAGCGCCGTGCCAACGATACTGAAATCCAATGCGCGATCGGCAGCAGGTACAGGAACACTGCCAATGTCAGACTGGACGTGGGCGCTCCCACTGAAGCGAGCGGCACCGCTCCGGCGATGGACCATGGAATCAGCGGAGCCACCACCACGGCGGTGTCCTCCAGATTGATGGCCTTGCGATGCTCGTCGGACTCCAGATGGTCGCATAGCTGATTTGTCAGCATGATCGACAACGTTTGATTGCAGGCGACGGCACTCGCCACGAGAGACGTTACCAGCGTGGCGCCGAATACGCTGATATGCCGGGCAAGTGATGCGACCATCCGATGCGCGCCATCCAGCAGTTCCGTCTCTTGGAAAATGCCGGAATATGACGATGAAATGCATACGATCAGCATCACTTTGACCATTGAAACGATTCCGCCGCCATCGATCAGCGGTGCGACGCGCGCGTCAGCACAGTGGAATCCGAATACCAGTGCGTGGCCAATCGCGGTCCAATCCATATGTTGCACTGCAACGCAAATCGGCAATGCAGTCAGTATGCTGGCGGTCATGATGATGCGCACGTCAACCCTGGCGATCGCCAGCGCGACCAACACCACTGCGGGCAGGACGGTGACCCAATCAAGATCGAACGCGTTGGAAAACAGTCCGGCAATGTCAATGGAGCCGTTGGAAGGATGCGTGCACAGCGCCAATGCCGCATACACTGCGCACGTCAGCACGAACGGTACCGCGGCGGTTTTCAACATCAGTCGGATATTGTCGAAAATGTTCGTGCGCGTCAGCGTTTTGACCAATTGGGCGCTGGTGGATACGGGGGAGCAGCGGTCGCCGAAATAGATGCCGGACAGTATCGCTCCACCGAGGAACACCGGTGGAACCTGCATGGAAGCGCCCAACGTCATCGTGATCACACCCATCGTCGCAGCCGAAGCGAACGATGATCCGGTCAGCAGCGACATCAGACAGTTGAGCAGGAACGTGAGTAGGACCACCACATGAGGATGCACCAGACCTGCCGTATTCGTCACAATGAACGACACAGTGCCTGCGGCGCGCCACAGGGTGGTCAGCAGGCCGATCAGAACGAACGTTACTACCACGATGCTGGCGGCACGCATGGTCGCGAAACCTTTGGAAATCATGGCGGTGAACGTATGCCCGGTAAGACGCCCATGAGCTAGGAAGATCACCACGCCGGCCAACAACGCCGGAATAATGGAAATGCCGGCGATAATGCAGACGATCAACGCACCACAGAACAACGCCATTGTGATGAGCTCGGCCATGGATACACGTCCTTCCTCATAGATGCCATGCGAAACACTGCACCAGTGAACCCGATTGGCATGGTTGATGCGTGGACTGTTTCGATATATGACTATCGGTGTGGCATGTGGCCGTTGCGCTGCGTCGGTTTGCTTCAAGCCGACTTGAAGTTGGTAATCTGGCTCTGGAAGCAAAATCGAACAGAATAAGGAGAATTCATGGCTGATTTCGAAGTAAGGAAGCTGGACGAATTGGATCATCGCACTGATGATGCCTCCGCGCCCGAAGTGTTCTTCACATCTGTGATCACGCCGGAAAGCCTGATCGGAGCCTATCATGCGCTCGGACGCAAGCCTCAAGGCAACGTGGCCATTAAAATCCATTCCGGCGAATCGGAGAAATCCAATAACCTCAATCCGGCGCTCGTCAAGGATCTCGTGCAGGAGATCGGCGGCACGCTCGTCGAATGTGCGACCGCATACGATGGCAATCGCGAAACGCCTGAGAAAAGCCTTGCCGTGTTCAAGGAACGTGGATACGCGGATATCGCACCGATCCAAATCATGGACATGGGCGGTGAAATCGAAATTCCGGTAGCCAAGCACCGTCATATCGCCTATGACATCGTCGGCAAGCATATCGACGACTATGATTCTATTTTCGTGCTCTCGCATTTCAAGGGGCATCCGATGGGCGGCTTCGGTGGCGCGCTCAAAAACGTGTCCATCGGCATCGCATCGTCGAACGGCAAACGCTGGATCCATTCCGCGGGCGTGGCCACCGACCACTGGGTGGAAGCCGACCAAGATGACTTCCTCGAATCGATGGCTGAAGCCGACGAAGCAGTGATCAGCCACATGCATGGCAACATGATGTATCTGAACGTCATGAACCGCCTGTCCGTGGACTGCGACTGCTTCCCCGCCCCATCCGAACCGGACATGCACGATATCGGCGTGTTGTCATCGCTTGACCCGGTGGCGCTCGATCAGGCATGCGTGGACCTTATCCACGTTGCCCCCGACGGAGCTTCCGTCACCGAACGCATCGCTTCCCGCCACGGCGAACACACGCTCGAATACGCCGAAGAACTCGGCATCGGCTCACGCTCGTACCGTCTGACCGTGCTCGACTGACAGTGTCCGTAATGACCACGAAACCGGCGGGAACAGGCGGTGTCGTAATCGCCCATATTGAAGCGCTGCTTGCCGAACGCGACCATGTGCTCGTTGCGATAGACGGGCCATGCGCATCCGGCAAAACCATGCTCGCCGCAACCGTCAACAAGCGTTTCGGCGGCAACGTGCTGCATATGGACGATTTTTTTCTACGTCCCGAGCAGCGCACGCCGGAACGATTCGCGCAACCCGGCGGGAACGTGGACCGCGAACGGTTCGAAACGGAAGTATTGGCTCCGCTTTTCGCCGGAAAAACCGTGCAATACCGTCCATGGGATTGTCATTCTGGCGATTTCGCGGTCTCTCGTACCGTCGAACCGGCTCGGTTGACCATCGTGGAAGGCAGCTACAGCATGCATCCCGATCTGCGCGGGTACTACGATTGCATGATCTGTCTTGCGATTACGCCTGCTGGGCAACTGCGTCGGCTCGAGCAACGTAATCCGAGCATGCTGCGACGTTTCGTCGACGAGTGGATTCCGTTGGAAAACCGTTATTTCGAAGAGACCGGAACCGAATCGGCTGCCGACATGATCGTCGACACTGCATTGCCGGATAACGTATGACGACCATTGAAGAGAAGAAAACAAAAGGAGAATGAATATGTCTGATTCTGCAACTATGTCCGTGCGCGCTTTGCATCGTACCGACCTGCCGAAGCTGAGCCTGAGCACCAAAGCCGCGGCCACCGTGTTGGCCATTGTGGCCGCGGTCGCATTGCCGCAGCTGTTCCATGTTATCGGTGCCGTTTCCGGGCAGGGCACCATGCTTGGCGTAGCATTTCTGCCGATGCATCTGCCGATCATCTTTGTCGGCCTGATTGCCGGTCCTGCCGTCGGCGCCATCGCCGGAGCCGCCGCGCCGCTCGCCAGCTTCCTGCTGTCCGGCATGCCGATGCTGGCGATGCTGCCGCTGATGATGGTGGAATTGTGCGCGTATGGTCTTGTGGCTGGTTTGCTGCGCGAAGTCAAGCTGCCGAGTCTTGCGAAGGTGGTCATCGCCCAGCTGGCCGGCCGTGTGGTGCTGACCGCGGCCACTGCGATCGCTGTGTTCGCATTCGGCTCAAGCAAGGCGGTCGCCGCAACATGGACGAGCGACCTGGCCGCCGGTCTGCCGGGACTCGCCTTGCAGTGGGCGCTGATCCCGCTCGCCGCCTACTGGACCGAGTCGCTGATTGCCAAGCGCAATCACTGAACAACGATAGTTCAAACGCGGCAGTCAGCCACGTTCTGAACAAAACCGATATTTTCGGGAGCCAAGCCATTACGCTTGGCTCCCGTTGTCATATCAGTCGGGAAATCGGGGGAAACGGTCATGATCGCGGGAGTGTCCATCACCACATTGCTGCTGGTGCTCGCAGCCGGCATCGGGGCGGGATTCGTTGGATACGCGGTCGGCGCATCCTCGCTGATATCCTATCCGGCGTTGCTGGCGTTCGGCATTCCGCCTGTGCTGTCCAACACCACGAACACGGTGGGCGTGTGCGGTACGGGCATCGGCGGACTGCTTTCCGCCCGCAGGGAGCTTAGAGGCCAAGGCGTGCGCGTGGCCGTCTACGCCTGCATCGGATTGGTCGGTGGCATCATCGGCGGGCTGTTGCTGCTGGAACTGCCGGCAGAAGTGTTCGAATGCGCGGTGCCACCGCTGATCCTGTTCAGTGCGTTAATCATCGCTATCAATCCTCGGGAAAAAGCTGCTGCGCGAGATGCCGTCGCGCAAGCGCTTCCTCAATCGCAGCAAGGCGAAAGGGCTGCACAGATCGCCAACAAAACCGATGATGGCAAACTGCATGACCCATGGTGGTTGTGGCTTGGCGTAAGTTTTGTCGGCATTTATTCCGGATATTTCGGTGCCGCAGCAGGCACGCTTGCCTTGGCGATTCTCGACTTGGGTAAGATCGGTCCGTTCCATCAGATTAATGCGTTGAAAACGGTGGTCGGTTTCGGCGCGAATATTTCCGCTGCGATCATGTTCATCATTCGTGGATCCGTGTATTGGCCGTTCGCCATCATAATGTGCATCGGATGTATCATCGGCAGTGCCATCGCACCTCCCGTAACCCGGCGTATTCCCGAAAACATCATGCGTGCCGCCGCCGTGCTCACCGGCATCATCCTAGCCGTCAAACTCGGCTGGAGCACCTACTTCTAAGCAAAACAGATCAGTTTTGTGAGCAATGGAGATATCCTTGAAAGAAGGTAGTTACAAAACGGCAGGGGAGCAATGGCGATTGTCGATGAGGCGAAGCTGGGGTATCTGGACTTTCTTTCACGTGAGGATCGGGTACGCCACCATCGCTACGTTGAGGAAATGAAGCAGTATGACATGATGCGCTCCGGCGACATCAATGCCATTTCTGAAAGTGCGAAACTGTGGGATTCCGGACTGTACGGGCATCTGTCAGACGATCCTCTGAAAAATGCGAAATACCGTTTCGTCACCACCATCACCTTGGCCACACGCTTCGCCATCGAAGGTGGCATGGATGAGGAAGACGCCTACAACGCTTCCGACCTGTACATTCAGGATCTTGACAATTGCAAGACCCCGGAAGACGTGCGCCGACTGCATACCGACATGATGACCTTCTTCACCTGGGCCATGGCCGACATGCAGAAAACCGACACCCATTCCAAAGCCGTCAACGAATGCATGGACTACATCCACTACCATCTGCATGAGAAAATCACTGTCGCGATTCTGGCACAGCACGTGCATTTGAATCCCACGTATCTGTCGGAACTGTTCGCACGCGAAACGGGAACGTCATTGTCGCAATACATTACCGACAAACGTATGGAAGCCGCCGAAAACATGCTGAAATATTCGGAATACAGCTTCAATGAGATTGCGCAGATCCTCGCATACCGGTCGCAAAGCCATTTCACGAAAGTCTTCAAGAAACATAGCGGCATGACACCGGGGGAGTACCGCGCCAAGTACTCACAGAACGGCATCTGGCCGGAGTAGTAGCGCCCCGGCGTGTCGCGGGCGATGCGGTGAACCAGACGTAACGACATCTCGAACTTCGGTTGTGCCAATCGTGAAATCGATGTGGTTTCGCGTGTGGCATACGTTCGAATCGACTACGGTGAAAGCATTCAATGATGATGCGCGCCGGCCGAATGAACGGCAGAACGGAAACGCGCGCAGGATGTGTGGATGAAAGTAAAGGAATAAACGAATATGGGAATGCCCCTTGATTTGTATGTGATTCGACATGGCGAATCCGAAGCGAACGTGATTATCAGTGCCGGTGAACAGGGTGACAACTCGCTGTATACGCAGGATAACGTCACCGTGCCCGACCGTTCGTGGAGGCTTACGGCCACCGGCCGCAAGCAGGCGGACTGCATCGGCCGCTGGCTGGTCTCACAGCAGCCGTTGTTCGACCGCTACCTCGTCTCGCCGTACGTGCGCACACGTGAGACGGCTGCCACGATGGCCCTGCCTAAGGCGAAATGGGAGGAGACACGCGTGCTGCGCGAACGCTCCTGGGGTGAGATCAATACCATCACGAAAGACGATTTCAAAACCAATTACGCGCGTAACTGGATGTTCAAGAACACTGATCCGCTGTATTGGCGTCCGCCGGCGGGCGAATCGATCGCCGATGTGGCCGAAAACCGCGTGCATAATCTGCTCACATCCCTGAACCGCAAGTCGGACGCGGAATCCGTGGTGATGGTCAGTCACGGCGACCTCATGCTGGCGCTTATGCTCACTTTGGAGGACCTGTCCGACGAGGAGTTTATGCGCCGTGCGGCGTCCGACGAATGGAAGATCACTAATTGTACGTGCTTCCATTATTCGCGCCGTGATCCGGCGACCGGGCGTACGTATAAGCGGTTCCGTTGGGAGCAGACCGCGCGGCCGGTATTCGATGAGGCGGAAAATCGTTGGGTGGTGAAAGTGGACGATTGGCGCGAATTCAAACGTCCAGTGCTGTCGAATGGCGATTTGGTGGACGTTGTTCATGCGGTTGACCGTCACCTGTGATGTGTGTTGGTCTGTTGATTGCATGATCAGATTGGCTGATATCGACGATTGATGCCCCCCATCTTGCGTGCGCAACGCGCCCGTGTCCACGCCCCACTACAATGGCTGTGACACGCGGCGCGTTTTTGCTTGCCGCGCAAGAGAGTTAAGGAGACAATCGCATGTCCAATCTGTTCACGTGGCAGGTCCACGGTGACGGCAAGACGCTGAAGCCGGGCGAAGTCGTTGAGCCTGACGAGCGCCTGACTTGGCCGCGCACCGCCGAAATCGGCGCACAGCATGTCATCGCCATGTTCGGCGCCACGTTCCTGGTGCCGATTCTGACCGGTTTCGACCCGTCCACCACCTTGTTCTTCACGGCCATGTCGACCGCGCTGTTCCTGCTGATCAACAAGAACGTGCTGCCGAGCTACTTGGGTTCGTCCTTCGGCTTCATCGCGCCGATCGCCGCCGTGGCCAGCGCCCACAAGGGCCTCGCTGTCGCGTCCTTCGGCATCATGGTCACCGGCATCCTGCTGGCCCTGATCGGCGTGCTCGTCCATTACGCGGGCGCCAAGTGGATCGACATCATCATGCCGCCGGTGGTCAACGGTGCCATTGTGGCCATCATCGGCTTCAACCTGGCTCCGAGCGTGTGGAACAACTTCAAGGTCGCTCCCGACACCGCCATCGTCACCCTCGTGGCCGTGCTGCTCGTCGCCGTGTTGTTCAAGGGTCTGCTCGGCCGACTCAACATCCTCATCGGCGTGATCATCGGCTATGCGTACGCCTGCTTCCGTGGCCAGGTCGACTTCTCCGCCATCGGCAAGGCCGCATGGATCGGCCTGCCGGAATTCCGTCTGCCGCAGGTCGACTTCACCATCCTGCCGATGTTCATCCCAGTCGTGCTCGTGCTCGTCGCCGAAAACGTCGGCCACGTCAAGTCCGTCTCCCAGATGACCGGCCGCGACTATGATGACCAGATCGGCACCGCGCTGTTCGCAGACGGTCTCGGCACCACCATCGCCGGCTTCGGCGGCGGTTCCGGCACCACCACGTACGGTGAGAACATCGGCGTGATGGCTGCCACCAAGGTCTACTCGACCGCCGCATACTGGTGCGCCGCCGCGTTCGCGCTGATTCTGAGCCTGTGCCCGAAGTTCGGTGCCATCATCAACACCATTCCGGCTGGCGTGCTCGGTGGCGTGACCACCCTGCTGTACGGCATGATCGGCATGGTCGGTATTCGTATTTGGGTTGAGAACAAGGTCAACTTCGACAAGCCGCTGAACATCATGGTTGCCGCAATCACCATGATCATCGCCATCGGCCAGTTCGCGTTCGCGTTCAATGGCATTTCCTTCAACGGCATCGCCATCGGCACCATCGTGATTCTCGTCGCCTACCACGGTCTGAAGGCCGTCGGCAAGGCCACCGGCACGATCGACAAGAACGACCCCGACATCCTGTGATGCAATAATCGTTTGCATCGCTCTGAAGGCCCTTCCCAAACGTTCCCTGTTCCGGAAGGGCCTTTTGCGTACGCCTGTGTAGCTTTCGCGTGTGCAAGGCATTAGAGATGCGATGAGGATATGACGATTATTGAGAAGTTTCAAGATGAAAGCATACGTCGGAGTCTTCATCGATAGGGCATCTCTGAAATTTGGTTGTACGGGTCTATGGCTCATGGGGATACGAAATATGTGGGCTCGCTGAAAACGGTGTTGAATGTGTTACGTCAATCGTTTGACTTCATGTGGGGTTGAACGGTTATGATGGTGCAAGAGGGGTTGTGTTCATTTTTGAGTGAGGAGTTCGTCATATGAGTACCGCAGCCGGAAAGAAAATCGCTATCGTCACCGGTTCCGCGCTTGGATTGGGATACGAGCTGGCTCGACAGCTGATCGCCAAAGGATGGTTCGTTGCTGGTATTGATTTCAATGGCGCACGCCAGGCGGAGTTGTCGAAGACTTTTGCTGCCGACGAATACAGAGCTTTTGTGGGCGATATTTCCGATGAATCGTTCGTGAAGAACTCTGTTGCCGCAATCTCGAAAATCGGTCATATCGATTTGCTGATCAACAATGCCGGTCAGCCTTCGTTCAAAGTCCCGACCGCATACGAGGCGGCCGATGTGGACAAGTGTCTGAAGGGCCTGAAAGGCATGGTGCTGTGGAGCGTGGAAACACTGAAAGCGGACGGTGAGCAGGATCTCAAAATCGCCAACGTCATGTCTACTGCGGCAACGCGAGGCAACCCCAACGAATCCGTGTACTGCGCCACCAAGTGGGGCGAGAAGGGCTACACCAAGAGTTTGCAGGCCGCATACAAGGGGACCAGCGTGAAAATCGTGGGTGTCTATCCAGGTGGCATCGACACCCCGTTCTACCGTGACAGCCATGATCATGTGTCTGAAGAAAAGCAGCATACCTTCATGCGTGCGGATCAGCTGGCCGAAGTGATCCTGTTCAATCTGGTCAACAAAGCGAATCTGACCGTCACCGATATCGAAATCAACCGCAATCCGGCGTGAATATAACGGATATGAAGGATTGAAGGAACGTAAGCAAAAGTATTGGGCATAGGCTACAGTTATCAAGTTTGCGCAACGTGCGTAATATTTGACATGAAAGGCCATTGTGCCCGATACCGTTTTTGATGAAGATACCCTCGCAGCCGCTTCCGAAGCGATGGGCGAGGAAGAGGAACGCCCGCTGACGTTCGCCGAACTCGGCGTTCCTGGTCCGCTGGTCCGCGTGCTTGCGGCCGATGACAAGAAAACCGCTTTCCCGATTCAGGCCGACACGCTTCCCGATTCGTTGGCTGGGCGAGACATTCTTGGCCGCGGTCGTACCGGCTCCGGCAAGACGCTGGCATTTTCGATTCCGCTGGTCGCTCGCCTGGGCGAAGTGGATGCCGGCGAGTATGAGAACATGAGCCAGTTCCGCCACGAGGTCAATCGTGTGAAGCAGGCCCATGCCGAGGAACGTCGTGCCGACGATTTCGTGCCGCATCCACGTGGTCTGGTGCTTGCTCCGACCCGTGAGCTCGCCAACCAGATCAACGATGTGCTCATGCCGCTCGCCCAGATCTACGGCATCAACACCACCACCGTATACGGCGGTGTGCGTTATGCGCGTCAGATTCGTGACCTTCAGGCCGGCGCCGATATTGTGGTGGCCTGCCCGGGTCGTCTTGAGGATTTGATCGAACAGGGCGCGCTCACCTTGGACAAGGTTGAGGTTGCGGTTATTGACGAGGCTGACGAGATGGCCGATATGGGCTTCCTTCCGCCAGTCAAGCGTCTGCTTGGCCAGATTTCGTTCGACGCGCAGATCATGCTGTTCTCCGCCACGCTCGATCATGGCGTGGACGAAGTGGTGGACACCTTCCTGTCCGATCCGAAGGTGCACAGCGTCGATTCCGCGACGGCGACCGTTGACGAGATGACCCACCATGTGTTCAAAACCACGCAGGGCAACCGTCACGAGCTGGTGCGCACCCTCGCTTCCGGCAAGGGCCGTCGCATTCTGTTCACCCGTACCAAATTCCAGACGCAGAAGCTTGCCAAGGATTTAACGCAGAACGGCATTCCTGCGGCCGAATTGCACGGCAATCTGAGCCAGAACCAGCGTGACCGCAATCTGGCCGCCTTCAACTCCGGCGATGTGAACGTTATGGTGGCCACCGATGTGGCCGCGCGAGGCATCGACGTTTCCGGTGTGGAACTCGTGGTGCAGGTCGAACCGCCGGAAGATCCGAAATCCTTCCTGCATCGTTCCGGACGAACCGCGCGAGCCGGCCATTCCGGTGACGTGGTGACCATCATTCTGCCGAACCAGCGCCGCAGGACCCGTCGCATGATGCGTGAGGCCGGACTGACGGTCGAGCCGATCGACGTGACCCCTGATTCGCCGGAAGTGTTGGAACTCGTAGGTGAAGTGGCCGAGCCGGTGTTCGGCTGGACGCTTGATCAGTCGCAGCCGGCAGGAAATCCGCGCCGTAGGAAGAACAGCAAGGGGAGTGTCGACGGCGAACGTTCCGGCAGGTCGAACCGTTCCGGCGGGCGTAACAAGGATCGCGGCAAAGACAAGGGCGGCAAGCCGTTTAAGTCCGAACGTAAGGATCGTCGCGATCGCGATCAGCGTGAGGAGCGTAACGACAGCGCGAAGAAGTTCGAGCCGAAGAAGAACCGTGCGGAACGCCGTGCCGCCAAGTTCGAAGGTCGTGACAATCGTGAATTCGAAGCGCGCGAACATCGTTGGGAACATCCTGAAATTCAGAAGGAACGCCGCGAACAGCACGAGGAAAAGCGCAACAGCAAGCGTCGTGAAAAGTATGCGCGCCTGCATGAGCAGCAGCGCAGCGACAACGAACAACGCGAAACGACGAACAAGCGTAGGAACGACAGCGATTACGGCAATACCGACAATCGCAGGAAGCTGGGAAAGAAGAAGTCCGGACAGCTTGCGAAAAAGCAGGGTGCGCCAAGCAAGAAGCAGCGCAAGTCTGAAGCCCGTGCCGAACGTCAGTATGACGATAATCGTCGGTCCAAAGGCAAGAAGCATGACGAACGTTCCTCGGATGCGAAACGCTATGACCGTCATACGGAAGTCAAGCGTGGCGGCCGTGGCGAACGTCACGACAAGCATGCAGGGCAGTCACGCCATCGCCATGCGAACATCAGGAAAGCGCCATTCCGCACGCGTTGATCGCTGAAAAGCAAAATCAAAGCTCGCGTAGCTGGTAAACAATAGAAAACGGTGTCCGCCATGGTATATGAACACGTGGCGAACGCCGTTTTCTGTTAAATCTGATTGTCTATTAATTGCTTGGCTATATGAAAAGTTGTTCAGCCTGCGATCGGATTGTATTGATCGTCTGCAGTGAAGCACTTACGGTATGCCATCACCATAATGAGACTGTCGGCCAGAAGCGTTAACGCGGCGATGGCCGCAAGAATCAGGAACTGGTATTTCGCCGCGTCGATAGGATTGCCGCCGGCGATGATCTGACCGGCCATCATGCCAGGCACCGTCACAATGCCGCTGGAAGCCAGCGAGGCGGTAGTCGGCAGCAAACCCAAACGAATCGACGAGACGATGGACGGGCGTGCGGCCTCCCAAGCGGTCGCGCCCAACGCCAGCAGCGTATCCACTTCGTCACGGCGTTCCTTCATGCTTTCGAAGAACCGGCTCAACCCAACCGCCAAAGCGGACACGGTATTGCCGAGCAGCATGCCGGTCAACGGTACCACCAATTGCGGCGCATACCATGGTTGCGGGCGAATGATCAATTCGGTGACCAACGAAATCATAATGAGCATGGTGATGACCAAGCTCAAAAACACGGGACCGGCCAAGCCTTTCGGCACACCTTTGGCACGAGACAGGGTGATTTGCACGGCCGCGATCAGCATGAACATCACCAGCAACAGCACCAGCCATGGATTGTTCGACTTGATGACGAACTCCATAATGAAACCCATGGCGCACAATTGCAGCAACGCACGGCACGCCGACCATAGCAGTGTCTTGCCAATGCCCATGCGCATCGCTTCGGAAATGCCTGCGGCCACGGCGACCATAACCAATGCGATAAGCAGACCCCAAATATCAATGGAATAATAATTGCCGCTCATGCCTGCACTCCTTGCACCGAATCGGACTGTGTCGCGAAATCATTGGAATCATTGGTTGCTGCGGTGTGCGGAGCATTCGCACTCTGCAATACGCCATTGGCCAGTGTGAGAATGCGTGTGGCACGCCCATCCGGCGGGCGATGGCGAATACGAATCACCGCCATGCCCCGCTCTGCGGCCTGAGCCATGATGGATGCCACCTTATCGGCGTTCTCATCATCCAAACCGGCATCAACCTCATCGGCAAGCAGCACTTTCGGCGAAGTAAGCAAGGTGCGCGCCAAACTCACACGGGCGGCCTGGCCTCCAGACAAGTCATGCGGAGCACGCCCCAAATCAATATCCGCGCAGCCAATGGCGTCAAGCGTGGCTCGAATGCGAGCATCCGGCAGTAGATCTGTGGGTTTGAGAGACTTACCGGCCGACCATTTCCTGCCGAATCCTTGCTTGCCTTCGCCCGCACGGATAGCCAATGTGAACGGTAAACGAATCGCCTCGGCCACACTCGAACCGATCAATACCGGCTTCTGCGGCAAATACGCCACCTGACTACGCCACTGCTGCGGTGTGAATTCGCTGGCAGAGCGCCCGTCAAGCTGAAAATTGCCGTTCGCATTCGGATTCAATCGTGCAAAAGCGGTAAGCAGACTACTCTTGCCCGATCCGGAAGGGCCGACCAAATCCACAATCTCACCATGCTTCACATCAACGGATAATCCGCTGAAAATCGTGCGTTGCTCACCGTCGACCGGCACGACACAGGAAACATTCGACGCCGAAAAAACATACTGCATAATGCAACACCATACCGCTTGGCTGCCGGTCGGATGCATTGGACGCGTTTCTTAGTGTCTTCTTAGCTGGAATCACATTGCATGGGAATATTGCGTCTGCTGTACAAGGAACATGTACAGGGAACATGCGCAAGGAAGCACGATCGGAGGAAACCGTGCCGCAGTCAGAGTATCAAACCGATCCGGCACGACTGATGCATTCCCAATGCGCTGTTGGTCGAAGGCGATCCCGACGTGGGGTCCGTTCCATGCGTATGGCGGGTATTGGAACGTGCGTTCAAGGCATGATCGGCAAAGGCAAGAACGCTGCCTAAGAGCATCATCCATTCAGCTTGCTCACAGTATTTTTCGTCGATATTCCAAGGAAAATCAGCCTCAAGGATGAGGTCGTGCCAACGTTTCATGGACTACAACTGGCACATTGGAAACGAAGAATATGAAAGCAAGAAGTGAGCATGCGTGCATGGTTGATGAACATAAGCTTGGTGGATGGCTGGTTTCCGGCAACGTTGTTTTCAGTAACCGCAGTGCTGGCGGCGATACTGCTGGGTGCTGCAATATGGGAGACGGTTGCCGGAAGTCGTGACGGTGGCAAACGCACGTTTGCCGTAGTCGTGTGTCCGGTAGTGATTGCGATTATTGCAGGCATTGCCGGATTGGTGATTGCATGGCTGCTGTCGGACGTGTTTGTTGTGTTCGGTGTTGAGCTGGGGCCGCATGTGGTCGCATGGGCCGGTTGCGGTTGCGTGATCATTGGATTCGCGATTTGCTATGCGGTGCTGCATAGGGGAGTGTTGCGTGCCGTCGCCGTTGTATTGACGGTATTCGCGGTGCTTTCCGCCGCCACCGGCATCGATCAGGCGTATGGAGAATATGCCACCATCGGATCACTGTTCGGCCAAGACACCTATCGTGAAGCCGACCTGACAGGAATGGCGAAACGCAGCGATTTGATTAGCGTCACGCAATGGAAGCAGGAAAAAGCAGACGGTAGCGTCAGCAATATTCCCGCACATGGCGAAGTCAGTAAAGTAAATATTCCAGCCACGACATCGCATTTCGAAGCGCGAAAGGCGCTGGTATATCTGCCGCCTGCAGCGCTTGCCACAGCCAAACACAAGCCGGCGTTGCCGGTCATACTGATGATGAGCGGCCAGCCGGGCTCTCCGGGACGCGTGTTTGCCGCGGGCGGCATTCAAACCATGATGGACGATTACGCGCAGCATCATGGCGGACTCGCACCCATTGTTATTGCGGCCGACCAGTTGGGAGACGATTCACATAACACCCTATGCGTGGATTCGCCGGTGTACGGCAATGCGTTGACCTACTTGACGAAAGACGTGGTCAACTGGGTGAAAGCCAATCTTCCGGCGGCACAGCAAGCGCAGGATTGGGCAATCGCAGGTTTTTCACAGGGGGCCACATGTTCGCTGCAGATCGGTGCGAACCATCCGAATCTGTTCGGTACCATCATTCCCACCGGTAGCGAACTCAAACCGACCAATGGCAGTGAAAGCAGTATGATCAGCCGATTCTTCCAAGGTGATCGTGCCGCGTATGAAAACCAGATTCCCGTCAACGCCATTCGCAACCATGCGCCTTCAGCCCAGACGCTTGTTATCGGCGCGGGGGAGCGTGACCGCGAGTCCGTGCGCAATGTCGAACGCATCGTACCGGTTGCTCAACAGGCGGGCATGCATGTTACGGCAGTCGAATCGCTTGGCAATGCGCATGACTGGCATGCCGTGCAAGACACGCTGTGGTACGGACTTGCCGTATTCGGCTACAACACGGGACTGAGCGATGCCAAGCCGAAATTGGTCGACTATCCGAATCTCAAACGCATTTCAATCTGAATCATCGAACGGAAGTACTGTATTATGACGCAATCGCAGGAATCAACAGTGAAACCATTATTTGGCTTTCGTGCGCTTATGGCCGATCTTGCCGCCTGGATTCGTGAGCATCGCATGACCTTGGGGTTTGTGCTGTTCATCACGCTGTTCAATGTCGGCATGCAGATCGTATGCGGCATCAGACATACGCAATTTCCGCCGCAATTGTCGCGCGTGAGTTTTGACGCGCTCGCGCATGGACGTTGGTATACCGCGCCGATTTCACTGCTGTCGGTGCCTCAGTTGGGGCGTCTGCTGATCGACATTCCACTGATACTCATCGCATTCGGCTTATGCGAAACGGTGATTGGAAAGGCGAAGACGGCATGGGTGTCGCTGATCACCACGCTTGGCGGCATAGCGCTCGGCATGGGGGTATGTTCGCTGTTCGCAGGCAAAAGTCCGCAATGGCATGCGATTTCGCATGATGGTGCGATTTTGGGGCCGCTGGTTGTAGTGGTGGGCACGCTGATGTGTGCCAGCGCGTTCACCGCCATGCTGTGGCGTCGGCGTATTCGTGTGATCGGCTATAGCGTGGTGCTGATCCTGTTCCTGTACCGTGGCGAAGCCGGCGATTATTGTTTGCTGGCTGCCGCGCTGATCGGTCATGTGCTTGGTTATTTGATGGCGTCCGAGAGTCAAGGTGATGTGTATAGGCATGGTGCCTTGTACGAGATGCGCAGGCTGATTGGTATGGCTGCCGGCGTACAGGCGGTCGGTTCGCTGGTGGCTGTTTCCTCAAGGCAGTCATTCGGTTTGCTGTCCATGTTCGGCCTGTTGACGGGCTCCACGGAATTCGATACGGAACAGGTGTTGGATTGCCTCAACGGTTCCTCACATGCCAACTGTTTCGCGCAATATCGCATGATGCGATTCACCATGCCCGGAAACTGGCTGGTGTCATTGATGCCGACACTGATGCTGCTGCTGATCGCATGGGGCCTGTATCGCGGACGCCGTATTGCCGCAGCGTTGAGCGTGCTGTTCAATGCGTGTACAGTGGTGCTTGCGATGCTGTTCTATGCGGTGCTTCCGCTGCAATATGTGGGCGATTCGCCGACTGATGCGTTATTTGCGTTGACTCGTCACGGTGCGTTCCGCGCGATGTTCTCCACCATGGCATTGCCGTTGGTTTTCATTGTTATCGTCATCGCGTTCCGTCAATGCTTTACGATTCGCACAAGAAGCGAGATTACGTTACGTGCCGTGGCCGGTACATTGTCGGCTTTTCTGATACTGGGATTGATGTATGCCGGATATGGGCTTGCCTCTCCCGACGATTTCAATGAAAGTCCGCAATTGATCGCATTGCTTGCCGATTATGTGCAGCGATTGTTGCCGATCGGACTGCTGAGTGGTATCGAACCTGAGTTTGTGCCCGTCGGCCGAATCTCCTTGCTGGTATATCAGTGCGTCGGTCCGGTGTTTTGGATTATCGCTCTGCTGTGTGTTTGGGATTGTTTGCGGGATCGTTCCATGGTGAATGACGCTTTGCACCATCGTGTTGACGCGATTATTCCGCTTGGCGGCGAATCCATGTCATTCATGGCAACTTGGAAAGGCAATGACTATTGGTTTTCCGCAACCGGACGTTCCGCGATCGCCTATCGAGTGTCGTACGGCATCGCATTGACGGTGACAGGACCATTCGGAGATCCCAGCGAATATGCGGAAGATCTTACTGATTTCGCAACATTCTGCACACAACATTCCTGGACGCCCGTGTTTTACAGTGTGCACGAATCGCAGCGAGCCGAACTCACCAAAGCCGGATGGGATTCGCTTGACGTCGGTACGGAAATGGTCGTCAATCCCAACGAATGGCAGACCCGAGGCAAGAAATGGCAGGACGTGCGCACCGCCATCAACAAAGCCAAACGAGACGGCATCACCGACGTGCTCACCACTTTCAAGGAGGCACCCTTCTCAGTACAAACGCAGATTCGTGAGATCTCCGCACAGTGGGCCGGCAAAAAGGCCCTGCCGGAAATGGGATTCACCTTGGGAGGCGTCGACGAACTGATCGACTCCCGGGTGCGCCTACTCTACGCGGTTGACGGCAATGGCAAAGTCCTTGGCGTAACCAGCTGGCTGCCCACCTATCGTGACGGTACGATCATCGGTTGGACGCTTGACTTCATGAGGCATCGCACCGACAGCGTCAACGGCATCATGGAATTCCTGATTGCACGCATGGCTGAACGACTACGCGACGAAGGCAACGTGGAATTCATGAGCTTATCGGCGGCGCCGCTGGCCGGTATGGGATCCAACGAAAGCGAACACGAGGAAAGCGAAGTGTTGCGTCATGCACTGCAAATGGTCGCAGACATCATGGAACCAGCATACGGATTCCATTCACTATTCCGTTTCAAACTGAAATTCCATCCCGATGAAGAGAAAGTGTATATCTGCTATCCCGACGCAGCCAAACTGCCGCAAATATCGCTTGCCGTGGCACAAGCCTACGTGCCGTCGCTCACACCTGCCGAAGCCATGCGATTCGTACGTACGATTGCGCCGCGTGATTGACATGATGTCAGACTTGAGACGGTCCATGGTTCTGGGGTAGCTCGGGTCTACACTAAAGAACGGTTCATAAAGTACTACTTTTCCTGATGGAAGGGGCCAGCATGTCAGCTGAAGCAAACGTCGGCGTAGTCGGTCTTGCCGCAATGGGCGGTAGCCTCGCACGTAACCTCGCACACCACGGCAACAAGGTGGCAGTGTTCAACCGCTCTTACGGCCGTACCGAAAAGCTCATGAACGAACACGGCAACGAAGGCGAATTCTTCCCGGCAAAAACCCTCGAAGAGTTCGTGGACAGCCTCGTCAAGCCGCGTACCGCCATCATCATGGTCAAGGCGGGAGAGCCGACCGACGCCATGATCAACGCGCTCGCCGACCTGATGGAGCCGGGCGACATCATCGTCGACGCAGGCAACGCCTACTTCCCGGACACCATTCGCCGCGAGAAGGAAATCAGCGCTCGCGGACTGCATTTCGTCGGATGCGGTGTGTCCGGCGGTGAGGAAGGCGCTCTGCTTGGACCTTCCATGATGCCGGGTGGCTCCGAAGAATCCTGGAAGACTCTGAAGCCGATTTTTGAATCCATCGCGGCCAAGGCCGAAGGCGAACCGTGCGTCACCCATATCGGTCTCAATGGTGCTGGCCACTTCGTCAAGATGGTGCACAACGGTATTGAGTACTCCGACATGCAGCTCATCGCTGAAAGCTACGATCTGATGCGTCGTGGCCTTGGCATGACTCCGGCTGAGATCGGTGACGTGTTCGAAGAGTGGAACAAGACCGAACTCGACTCCTATCTGATCGAAATCACCGCCGAAGTGCTGCATCAGGCCGACAAGAAGACCGGTAAGCCGCTGGTTGACGTGATCGTCGACCATGCTGGCATGAAGGGCACCGGCACGTGGACCGTGCAGACCGCACTGTCTCTGGCCGTACCGGTCACCGGCATCGCCGAAGCCGTGTTCGCCCGTGGTCTTTCCTCCGAAGCTGATCTGCGTGAGGAAGCCGCCAAGCAGGGCTTCAATGGCCCTGACGGCAACCTGAACCTCACCGACGATGAGAAGAAGGCCTTCATCGAAGACATTCGTCAGGCACTCTACGCTTCCAAGATCGTCGCCTACGCCCAGGGCTTCAACGAGATTACCACTGCTGCCGAAGAATATGGCTGGGATATCGATCTGGCTGCCGTGGCACGCATCTGGCGTGGCGGCTGCATCATCCGTGCGAAGTTCCTCAACCGTATTTCCGAAGCGTTCGAATCGGGTGAAGCCAACGTGTCGCTGCTGTTCGCTCCGTACTTCAAGAACGCCATCGAAACCGCCGAAAAGTCTTGGCGTAACGTGGTGGCTCAGGCCGCCGTCAACGGTTTGCCTACTCCGGCGTTCGCTTCCTCGCTGTCGTACTTCGACGGACTGCGTTCCAAGCGCCTGCCCGCCGCCCTGATCCAGGGTCAGCGCGACTATTTCGGCGCTCACACCTACCAGCGTGTGGATCAGCCGGGCGCATTCCACACGCTGTGGGCCGAGCCGGGCCGCGAGGAAATCGAAGCCTGATAGACGTATTTCTGCAACGAATCTAGCGGATTAACAGATGAAAAGAGCCTCACGCTTTATGAAAAGTGTGCGGCTCTTTGTGTTGCGGCAAATATGATCAGCCGCAAGGGAAACTCGTTGAGTTGCCTCCTGAATTATTCGCGATGCTGGTTGCGTGGGTTGCCGCCATTCATGATTGCGGCGACCCGTCGCGTCAGAGCGCGGGGGAGTAGTCGTTCCGCTGCGGCTCCGGCTTTGGTGAGGTAGCCGTGGTAGGCAAGCGTGCGCCCCTGCTTCATCTTCCGATACGCGTAGGTGGCAAGCTGGTAGGCGGTGGCCGGTTTGGTCAGCGTGAAGAAATTCATGCCACGCATGTTCGCGGCCTTGGCGAACCCTGTGGATGTCGGCCCGGGGCATACGCAGGTCACACTCACACCGGTATCTCGCAATTCGTACGACACCGCTTCCGAAAGCGATCGTACGAACGCTTTCGACGCGAAATATATCGCCATATATGGGCCTGCCATCATTGAAGCAACAGAAGAGATGTTCAATATGCGTCCGTGACCCTGCTCGCGCATATCACGACCATAACGGTACGTAAGTTCAGCCAACGCGGCCATGTTGAGCTGCATCATCTCATGCTGGCGATGCCAGTCGGCGTCGAGAAAACCCGTCCAATCCGCAAAACCGGCGTTATTGACGAGATGATCCACTTCAAAACCTTGCGAAACTGTGTAATCATGCAACTGTTGCGGTGCGTCAGGCTCGCTTAGATCAAGCGCAACCGTCTCCACATGCACGCCATAGCGATGTTCCAGCGTGCGCTTCACGTCATCAAGTTTGCCTTGACTGCGTGCCGTAATGATGAGATCATGCCTGTCGGCCGCAAACAATGCCGCCATCTCACGCCCAATGCCACTCGAAGCCCCGTTATCAACGCATATGCCATAAAACCACCTTTCTTAAGTATTGATGTTCATGGTAGTCAATACGCATGCAATAACGCCATTTGCAACGCAATGGTCCGGAACTTTTCGACTGGGCTGGCTGATTGACAGTTTTCATGCACTTCTTGCATGGAAAGTAATACATCATTTACATTAGTTATTTTGGTTTGGTTCGTTCACAATGGGTGCGTCAGCATGAATGTGAAAGAACCAGTATGGAATGTCCGAAAGGCCATGTTTTTGAACTCATACAACAGGGCGGCCCGACCGACAAAGTCATTACAATGCATGTCGTGAAACCGGGATCATTCACAGCTTGCATTTGACTTCGTCCACTTGAAGTTCTTAAGTTTGATGGCATGACTTACGATTTCGACACTCCCGTAGACCGATCCGGCACGTATTCGCTCAAGTGGGAAGAGGCAGGAGATGCGCTGCCCATGTGGGTGGCGGATATGGAATTTCAAACCGCTCCACAGATTCGAGCCGCACTGCAACAGCGTCTTGACCACGGTATTTTCGGATATTCCATCGTCCCTCCTGCATGGAATCAGGCATACGTTGACTGGTGGCACCGTAGGCATAATCTTGATATCGACCCGGAATCGCTCGTATTCAGCACCGGCGTGGTGCCGGCAATCTCCAGCATGGTACGAAAACTCACCACAGCAAACGAAAACGTGCTTATCCAAACTCCGGTCTACAACATTTTCTTCAATTCGATTATCAATAATGGATGCCGCGTGCTTGAATCACCGTTGGAATACGACGGTTCCGGACATTACTCCATCAACTGGGCCGATCTGGAATCCAAGTTGGCCGATCCGCAAACCACGCTGATGATCCTGTGCAATCCACACAATCCCGTAGGCCGAATCTGGGATCGCGACACCCTCGCACGCATAGGTGAGCTTTGCTGGAACCATCATGTGACCGTAATCAGCGACGAAATTCATTGTGATCTTACCGATCCGGGATATGATTACGTGCCCTTTGCCTCGGTGAATGAGCAGTGCGCAATGAACTCCGTGACCTGCATGGCACCGACCAAAACGTTCAATATCGCCGGTCTTAACACGGCTGCCGTAATGATTCCAAATCCCGTGCTGAGGCATAAGGTATGGCGTGCGCTCAACACGGACGAAGTGGCCGAACCGAACGCCTTCGCCATGACGGCCACGCTCGCTGCCTTCAACGAGAGCGAGCCTTGGCTTGAGGAATTGCGCGCATACTTGGCAGGCAACAAAGCCGAAGCACGAGCCATGATCAACGAATACAATGCTGCCGCGGCACCGGAACGACGCATCGCCCTGATTGAAAGCCATGCCACCTACTTGTTGTGGGTCGATTGTTCGAAACTGACGCACGATACCGCTCTGTTGTGCGAACATCTCAAGCGCAATCATCAGGTGATGTTCTCCGAAGGTGCCGAGTATGGCGGCAACGGGCATGATTTCATTCGCATCAACGTGGCTTGCCCGCGAAGCACCATGCAAGAAGGATTCAATCGTCTGTTCGCCGGGTTGCATGATTTTTCGGCAGAGTAATACATTGATCATCGATTGTGATATTGCTCACAGCCGCTAAAAAACGGCTGGTTTTGTGGGTTTTCACAAAATATGGAAAGGACGTTTTCGGATGGTCACTGCCGTCCGTGACGTGTTGGCGATACTATGAAGCACATGACTGAAACTGTTTCATCCGTACTTGGCACGCCCGAAGAGTGGACGAATCCGCTGCGCGATCCGCGCGATCTTCGACTTCCACGTATTGCAGGCCCGTGCAGTATTGTGATTTTCGGCGTGACCGGCGATCTGTCACGCAAGAAGCTGCTTCCCGCCATTTATGATCTGGCTAATCGTGGCCTATTGCCGCCAAGCTTCGGTTTGACGGGTTTTGCACGTCGTGATTGGACCGAGGATTATTTCAAGGATTTCGTGAAGGAGAACGTGCAGGCGCACTGCCGCACGCCATTCAAGGAGGCGACCTGGAAGCAACTCGCCGACGGTATTCGTTTCGTACAAGGCACGTTCGATGATCCGAAGGCGTTCGAACGATTGTCGAACACTGTTGCCGAGCTTGACCGCGATCGAGGTACGCGAGGTAACCATGCGTTCTACATGTCGGTGCCGCCGCGCGCGTTCCCGCAGGTATCGCGCCAGTTGGCGGATTGCGGTCTGGCGAAGTCCGACAAGGGCGCTTGGCGTCGTGTGATCATCGAAAAGCCGTTTGGCCACGATCTGGCCAGCGCCAAGGAACTTGACCGCGTGGTTTCCGAGGTGTTCGACCCATCGAGTGTGTTCCGTATCGATCATTATCTCGGTAAGGAGACCGTGCAGAACATATTGGCGCTACGTTTCGCGAACGCCATGTATGAGCCGATCTGGAACAATAATTACGTCGACCATGTGCAGATTACCCACGCCGAGGACATCGGCGTGGCCGGTCGTGCCGGATACTATGACGGCATCGGTGCCGCACGCGACATCATCCAGAACCACCTGCTGCAGCTCATGGCATTGACGGCCATGGAGGAGCCGGTCTCCTTCTCCGCCGCTGATCTGACGGCTGAAAAGACGAAGGTGCTGTCCGCAGTGCGCTTGCCGAAGGATCTGGCGGCGCATACGGCCCGCGGACAGTATGCCGCCGGATGGCAGGGTTCTCATGAGGTTGTCGGCTATTTGGATGAGAAGGGCATTAATCCGGCTTCAACCACAGAGACTTACGCAGCGATCCGACTGGATGTCGATACGCGCCGTTGGGCCGGCGTGCCGTTCTACCTGCGTACGGGCAAACGTTTGGGCAAGCGTGTCACGGAGATTGCCGTGGTGTTCAAGCGTGCCCCGCATCTGCCGTTCGAGTCGACCGCAACGAAGGAGCTCGGCAAGAATGCGATCGTGATCCGCGTGCAGCCCGATGAGGGTGTGACCATGCGGTTCGGCGCGAAGGTGCCGGGTGGCACGTCGATGGAGGTCCGTGACGTGTCGATGGACTTCGGTTACGGCCGTTCGTTCACCGAATCGTCTCCGGAAGCCTATGAACGTCTGATTCTTGACGTATTGCTGGGCGATCCGCCACTGTTCCCAACTACACGCGAAGTGGAATTGAGCTGGCAGATCCTCGATCCGATCGAAGAGTTCTGGTCCACGCTTGGCCAGCCGCAACCGTATCGTTCCGGAACGTGGGGCCCTCAGGAAGCCGTTGAAATGCTGGCCCGCGATGGACACCGTTGGAGGATGCCGTGATCATTACCATGAAGAACACCGAAACCCGTGAGATTTCGGCGAAAATCGATGAATTGCACGAGGAGCGTGGCGAAGCGGCTCTGGGTCGCGTGCTCACACTGCTGATCTCCACGAATGAGACGTCGCTGGAGCACGATCTCGCCGTGGCGAACAACGCCAGCCGTGAGCATCCCTGCCGTGTGATCGCAATCGCGCCGAATTCACGTAGGGTGGATGCCGCTGCCGATGATGGTAAGCCGCACACCTTTCTCGACGCGGAAGTGCGATTCGGTTCCGACGCCGGCGCGGGCGAAATCATCGTGTTGCGTCCGATTGGCGGGCTGGTTCACCACCCTGATACATTGGTGATTCCGCTATTGGTGCCGGACGCTCCGGTGGTGGCTTGGTGGCCGAACGAAGCTCCGGCGAATCTGTCGAACGATTTGCTGGGTTCCATGGCACGCAGCCGCATCACCGATGCCATGCATTCCTCGAATCCGATGCGCACTATGGATGATCTGCGCCGCAACTGGTCTTCGAAGAACGTGGACATGTCGTGGACTCGCTTGACTGTTTGGCGCGCAATGCTCGCTTCGATGCTTGACCAGCCGCCGCATCTGCTGGTAAGCGGCGTGCGCGTGACCGGCCCGAAGGATTTCCTTCCATTGAACCTGCTGGCCGCATGGCTTCGTCTTCGCTTGAATGTGCCCGTTGTGGTGGAAGACGATCCGGGCGCAACCGCCGTGACCGGCGTGTATCTGATCCGTTCCGATGGCGTGCTGAGTTTGGAACGCCCATCCACCGACGATGGCATCGCCGTATTGAACGTTCCAGGGCAGTCCCCGCAAACCATGAGCGTTCCCGCACGAACCATCGAGGAATGCCTGAGCGAGGAATTGGGTCGACTGGATCCGGACGAAATTTATGCCGAAGTCGTAACCCAAGGCTGGGATCTTATCAATTCGAAGCACTGAATCGAATTCTCGGAACAATAAGGAACATACATGGCAGAACACACCACCGTTGTATATCCCAATCCTCAGATTTTGGCTGAAGCCGTGGCCGCACGTACGCTGCTGACCATCACCGATCTTCTGTCGGAACCGAATCGCACTCGCGTTGACATTGCCGTGACCGGTGGAACCGACGGCAATCGAGTGTTCGACGCCATGAACGCGAGCCCATTGAACGATGCCGTGGACTGGAGCCGCGTGCACGTATGGTGGGGCGACGAACGATTCGTGGCCGCCGATGACGATGATCGCAACGCCAAGCAGGCGCGTGAGGCATGGTATGGCAAACTGGTTGCCGACGGCCGTATGCCGGCAGGCAACATTCATGCGATGCCGTCCGATGAGCGTAACTTGGAAAGCGTCGCGGCAGCCTCACCCGAACAGACTGATGCGGTGCTGGCTGAAGCTGCCGCGCAATACCAGCGTGAACTCATTGAACAGTTGGGTGAGAATCCAGCTTTGGACATCGCCATGTTCGGTATGGGACCGGACGCGCATTTCGCATCCCTGTTCCCCGACCATGGCGAGTCGGAGATCGACGATCCGCATGTGCTTGTTGCCGGTGTGCGCGATTCACCGAAGCCGCCGCCACTGCGCCTGACGCTGACCGTGCCGATGATCGCGCGATCGAAGCACACGTGGGTGTTCACATCCGAAGCACGCAAGGCGGACGCGGTTGCTGCAGCATTCGCGCAACGCAACAATCCGCATGCGCCAAGCTCCTACGCCGATGGTGAGGAACTGCTCTGGCTTATCGACGAGGGTGCCGCCTCCAAAATATGAAAATAGGGAGTAGGCATTGCAGCGCGCCTCGAGGCATATGATCATTGGCAGTCCCTGCAAATCCTCTGCATGAATCGTCTTACGTTCAGCCAACGCATCGTCTGCACGCATCAGCAATCTCATGAGGTCGCAACACGGTAGTGCAAATGATCATAACGGCTCATATCCGCAGGCTGCATGAGCACGCCAGAATTGACAGGACCATGATGGTTCATGCATGGTCGAGCAAGTCGATTATGGCGCCGTGTGCAGCACATTGCTGGTACTCAAAACCTTGGCATTAGTGTTGGACTCCTAATTTAATGTTTGGTAAACCTACGTGGACTTGGAATAACGCAGATTATAGCTATAGGTTCATGAAAAACACCTATTTTAAGGCTTTTGATTCGCCATGGATGGATGTTGGTGGTCTAATTTATGTGGATTGGAATGGTGCGGATACTGACAACGCAAAGAATCGCGCTATTCGCGCGGTAAGGTGGGGTTATGAAAGTAGTAGTGCAACGAGTGAGCCAAGCCAGCGTTGACGTTGTCAACGAACTGGGTACCATCGACCCCACCTTCGAACCGCAGCAGATCGGACCGGGCTTCATGCTGTTGGTCGGCGTGAGTGATGAGGATGGCGAGGAACAGCTTTCTTGGTTGGCCCACAAAATCCTCAACCTGCGCGTTTTTGAAGACGAACAGGGCAAAATGAACCGTTCCATCAAAGACATCGGCGGCGAAATCCTCTCCATTTCGCAGTTTACGCTGTTTGCCGACGTGAGGAAAGGCAATCGCCCCAGCTTCGTCAAAGCAGGTAAACCGGAACATGCCAACATCACGTGGATCAAATTCAACGAGGCGTTGCGTTCTGGCGGCGTGCCAGTACGCGAAGGCCGCTTTGGAACGCACATGCGCGTCGGCCTGATCAACGATGGTCCGGTCACCATCACCATCGACACCGACAATCTGTGATCAGTATTTGATTACGACACCGATTGTTGGGTGATATAAAACAATTGAGGGTCTGCAAGTTAAATTGCAGACCCTCAACTATTATAAATACTTTTTGATCGACGGTGACGTTTACTTGTTTTCGGTAATTATCGTCACCTTGTTCGGATCAATCTTCGTTGGGTCAAGAGTCAATTCCTTGATGGCATCCGCACGAATCGTGCCGGACGAAGGATTGAATACACTATCGATAGTGCTGTGAATATCGGCATCCAGATTCGAATATTCGAAAGCAAGCGTCGCATTGATTAGACGGCAATTACGTAATACGAGATTATCCACATAGCACAAACCCTGCAGACTTTCGATCGTACAGTTCTCAAACGTGACATTACGGGAATTCCAAGCCAAATACTCGCCGGAAATGAATGAATCACGTACTGTCACATTCTCGCAATTCCAGAAGCAATCCTTGGAAATCAATCGAGAATTTGTGATTTCAATATTACGTGCGCCATCAAATGGATAATTGCCAACCAAACGCAGATTATCGGCTTTAATATCGGAACAATTCATCGCCAGATAATCGCCACGAGCGCTCACATTTTCCAGTGAAACGTTCGAACAAGCCCATAATGTTTCCTCAGCATTGACGAAATCAACATTCCTCAACGCAACATCATGGCACCGGCGGAAATTCTTCGGCGCTTCAAACGTGCAATCCTCAACACGAATGGTATTCGTATACCACACGCCCGCGCGTGCCATCTCGAACCATGTGCAATCCTTTGCCAAAATATCCGAGCAATACCACAGCGGATACTTCCATTTGAACGAACTCGACTTAAGCTCAATATCATGCGCATGCTTCAACGGTGATTCGCCATCATCGAAAATCGTGTCGATATATCGCTTGCCTGATGCTTGGAATTCGGCGCGTTCGCCGGTCAGTAACGCCTGACGAACCTCGTGCATGTCACTCACTGATAACTCTCCTTGAAAACGTTCTGTTGCCAAGATAGAAAGTTCAAGTACTTGAAGTCAAACGCATGCCCATGTTTCGCTGGCGGGCGAAGCGGATGAGCGATTGAACGCGTTATAAGCAATGTCGATATGCGTGCGGGTGTTTGCGAAACATGACTGTCGGTACCATGAATTGAACGATTAGACAATTGGGTGGTTACAAGGCATTGTGGTCACGAACGGGCTTGCCACGTATGGCAGGGAGGAATGCGGATGAGCCAGCGGAATGGGGGAGTGAAAACGCGTGCGTTCAAAGCCGCGTTCCCCAAAGTGCTGCCGATTTGCATCAGCTTCTTCTTTCTGGCCATGTCGTACGGAGTGCTTATGGGAACCCGCGGGTTTTCGTTCCTGTGGCCGTTGTGCATGAGCGCATTCATCTACACCGGTTCCATGGAATTCGTTACGGTGAATCTGCTGGTTTCCGCATTCAATCCGTTCGCCACGCTTATGTTGGCGCTGATGATGGGAACAAGGCACCTGTTTTACGGACTGTCCATGCTGGGGCGTTTCAAGAACATGGGGGCGAAAAAACCGTATTTGATTTACGCCATGTGTGATGAGACGTTCGCGGTCAACAACAGCGCGCAAATACCGGCGGATGTTGACCGCGGCTGGTTCTATTTCTTCGTGTCGCTGCTGAATCAGGTTTCCTGGGTGGCTGGAGCGACGCTCGGAGGCATTGTCGGCGGGCGATTGACGTTCGACACCACCGGTTTGGATTTCGTGATGACCGCATTGTTTGTGGTTATTTTCGTGGATCAATGGTTGACAACGAAACGCAAAAGCCATATGGCGGCGTTGACGGGCATTGTGGTGCCGGTGATTTGCATGGCGCTGTTCGGTGCTGACAATTTCATGATCCCGTCGTTGATTGCCATGCTGGTGATGTTCATTATGTTGCGTCCGTATTTGGATGATTTGAAACCTGATGATGTTGGGAAACGTGATGATGCTGATGGTGCGGTCGAATCCGCTGCGGATCGTAACGAAGTAGGGGAGGCGCGGTCATGATCATGACCACATGGCAGGGCGTCGTCACTGTACTGATGGCGGTGCTTGGCACCATCATCACCCGTTTTCTGCCGTTCGTGCTCTTTCCCGAGCCAAAGAAACCGCCGCACATCATCGACTATCTTGGCAACGTGCTTCCGTATGCTATGACCGGACTGCTGGTGGTGTATTCGCTGAAAAACGTTGGAAGCCACGGCATTCCCGAAGCGATCGCCATCGCCGCGATCGTCGTGCTGCACGTATGGAAACGCAACATGCTGCTCTCGATCGCCGGCGGCATCGTCGTGTATATGGCAGTACTTCAGCTTGTTTTTGCATGATTGTCTGTTTTGTAGGATTGCCCAAATCTGAAGTGAGTTTTATAGGGATTTTCCACAGTTGTTATTGCTGATATCCCATATCGTGAGAAGAAATGCGTTGATGCGATTGACGCGCCTACTCTTTTCTTTAGCCAATAAGGAGCTGTGTTGAGCGGCTCTGGCTGTATAGAAGAGTTATATCTAACGAGAGAGAACAATATGACTAGTGCAGCAAGCACTGCCAATGCCGCGGTTCCAGCGCCCGGCAAACTGGAGTTCAAGGATGATTACACGCCTGAGGAAGCGGAACGCGTCATCCGCAATTCGAAGGGGCTCCCTGTCGGTGTGAAGCCGAAGATGGTGTGGACGTGGCCGAAGGCCCTGCTGTGGGCCGTCATCGCCATTGTGTGCGCTATTGGTTGGGCTATTCTGGCGGTTTCCCGTGGCGAGCAGATCAGCGCCATCTGGTTCGTGGTTGTGGCATTGTGCTCCTACGCGATCGCTTACCGTTTCTACGCGTACTATATTCAGATCAAGATCATGCGTACCGACGATGCGAACGCGACGCCGGCCGAGCGCGTGCATGACGGCGCCAACTTCGAACGTGCCGACCGTCGCGTGCTGTTCGGCCAGCATTTCGCCGGCATTTCCGGTGCGGGCCCGCTTGTTGGTCCTATTCTGGCCGCCCAAATGGGTTATCTGCCGTCCGTGATGTGGATCATTCTCGGTGTGATTTTCGCCGGCGCCGTGCAGGATATGCTCATGCTGTGGATCTCCGCCAAGCGTCGCGGCCGTTCCTTCGGCCAGATGGCAACCGACGAAATGGGCAAGTTCGGCGGCACTATCCTGTCGATCTTCCTGATCGTGATGACCGCCATCGCCATGGCATTCCTTGCGCTCGTGGCCATCAAGGCCATGGCTTCCTCGCCGTGGGCCGTGTTCTCTATTGGTATGACCATTCCGATCGCCTTGATCATGGGCTGCTTCCAGCGTTTCCTGCATCGTAGCGTTATCGAAACCACGGTGCTCGGTTTCGTGCTGCTCGTGATCGACATCATCGCTGGCGGTTGGATCTCCAGCGTTCCGGCAATCGCCGACGTGTTCACGTTGAGCGCCAAGGAACTGGTTATCGCACTGGTGATCTACTCCTTCGCCGCCGCCGCGTTGCCGCACTGGCTGCTCGTCACCCCGCGTGACTACCTGTCCACGCTGATGAAGATCGGCACGCTTGTGCTGCTCGTGCTTGGCATTCTCATCGCCAATCCGTCCGTGCAGATGCCGGCTCTGACTGAATTCGCGTCCACCTCCACGGGACCGACCTTCGCAGGTGACCTGTTCCCGTTCCTGTTCATCACCATCGCGTGCGGCGCTCTTTCCGGCTTCCACGGCGCAGTGAGCTCCGGCCTGACCCCGAAGGCTGTGGAGAAGGAAAACCAGATCCGCATGATCGGCTACGGCTCCATGCTGGTTGAATCCTTCACCGCCGTGATCGCACTGATTGCAGCCATCACCATTTCCCAGGGCGTCTACTTCTCCACGAACATGTCCGCCTCGCAGATCTCCACCGCTTCCGGCGTGACCCTGACCGCCACTTCCACTCCTGACGAGCAGGCTGAGGCCGCTGTCAAGGCCGTGGATTCGATGAAGGTTTCCGACATTGAAGGCAACCAGATGAAGGTCACTTGGGATTCTGTCGACGAGAACGGCAATGCCAAGACCTATGAAGGTGCCGACGCTTTGAAGCAGGCCGCTTCCGACATTGGCGAGAACACCATCGTTTCCCGCACCGGCGGCGCCACCACGTTCGCTATGGGTATGGCCAACTTCCTCAAGTCCTACCTCGGCGGTCATGACTCCATGGCCTTCTGGTACCACTTCGCCATCATGTTCGAAGCGTTGTTCATCCTCACCACCGTTGACAACGGCACCCGCGTGGCCCGTTATCAGATTGGTGAGTTGCTGGGCAACGTGCGCAAGCTGAAGAAGTTCGCTGATCCGACGTGGAAACCGGGCAACATCATCACCACACTGATCGCAACCGCCCTGTGGGGTGGCCTGCTGTGGGTCGGCGTGTGCGATACGAATGGTGGTATCAACGCCATGATGCCTATTTTCGGTATTTCCAACCAGCTGCTTGCCGCCGCATGCTTCATGTTGGTCACCGTTTGCGTGGCCAAGCTTGGCTATAAGAAGTACCTGTGGATTCCTGTTGTTCCTCTCGTTTGGGATGTGGCCGTGACCTTCACCGCCGACTTCCAGAAGATCGTCGGACCGATCAGTTACTTCGCCACCGCTTCCAAGTATCAGGCGCTGATCGATGGTGGCACTTTGGAAGGCGAAGCGTTGGTCAACGCCAAGGCCGCACTCTCCAATGCGTATCTTGACGGCGTGCTCTCCGTGTTCTTCATGGTCATGATGGGAGTCTTCCTGGTCGTCGGAATCTACCAGACCGTGAAGATTCTTGCCAAGGGCAAGTTCGGTGTGGAAACCACGTCTGAGGAGCCGTTCGTGGAATCCGAATGGTTCGCACCGTCCAGCCTGATCGCCACCAAGCTCGAAAAGAAGGTGCAGCGCGAATACGCGGCCAAGAGCTATGAGCTGGCGCAGAAGGAACAGGTCGCAGCCTGATGCAGGGATTCACCACCATGGTCAGACGAATCTGGTCCGCATTATTGAAAGCCAAGGCCGGATTCGTCTGGTATGTGCGCGAATTCAGCGGAGAAGCGAAATACGACCACTATCTGGAGCATTTCGCAAGCGAACATCCCTGCGAAACCCCGCTGACCGAACGCGAATACTGGCGCATGCGAGAGGAATACGATCGCAAGCATCCCAACACCAGTTGCTGTTGCTGAAACTAACGGCCATACATAAACAATCCCCGTCTTTCATTTCGGAAGACGGGGATTGTTTTTCTTATATTTATGTTGCTTGCTTGCGATTATTCCTATACCGAAGATATTCGATTGCATGTTACGCAATCAATATTTCGCAATCAAGAAGCGAGTCCCATGCTGTATTTCAATGTCATCACACGAATCGCGGACTGCGTTACTTTGTCTGCAAAAGCGGAATCAGCCGCGGCCTTCGCATTCAAACCATCCAAAACCTGCTGAACATAATCGAAAGCGCCAATGCAGGCAAGATCACCGCCGGCCTCAACCAATCGCACACCCAAATCACTCGGCTGAATGCCACCCAACGCAGTGGCGGACAAAGAATCCGAAGTGATGACACCTTGGAATCCGACCGTATTGCGCAAATAATCCGTTACCAAAGCGCTGGAGAACACGGCGGGATTATTCGGATCAATAGCCTGATAGGTGGCAAGCGACATCATCACCATGGAAGGGTTCGCCTCCAACACGCTATTGAACGCGCCGATTTCCGCACCGTCCAACGTGGTGGTGGTATCAAGAATGCCGTCGGCGGTGAAATCGGTATTGCCGGTTACCGAACCAAGTCCCGGATAATGCTTGATGGCGCTGCCTACACCCGAATCCGCCATGCCCTGAATGAACGCCTTGGCATGGTCGGCATTACCGGCCGCGTCCAATCCAAAATCACGATCCAACGCTCCGACAGGGCCGTTCGTGGCGCGATCCACCGTCACCGTACCCACCACCGGCGCCAAATCGACATTGATGCCAGCCGACTTAAGCTGGGAACCCCATACGGCAGCCGATTGCCGTAGCTGGTTGGTCGACATTGAACCCTGATTGGTGGCGGAAGGCATCTGGTCGAAACCATCACCCTGCAGATGCTGCACCAAACCACCTTCCTGATCAGTGGTCATCAGGAGTTGATTATTACCAGGGGCATACGATTGCAAGGTGGATGTGGCGGTGGCCACGCCAGCCGTTCCCGAATTCCAATTGCCGATGATCAACACCGAACCGACATGCTGGTTCGCGATAAGATCCTGCAATGTCGAAGGATCGGATCCCGCATACAGGGGTGCCATGACGAGCTGACCGACGCGCTCTGCAAGACTCATGGCATTGACCGCAGCCACAGCTCTGCCATGCGGCGAGTCGTCCACCACGCTTGGCACGTTGGATTTGTCAAGCGCATCATGTGATGCATCGGACTGCTGCGAATTGGATTGCTCGGATTGGTTGGAGCCAGCATTCAAACTCGCGCTGGATGAACACCCAGCGAACGATAGCGGCAGTGCGATGGCGCACAGTGCGGCAGCACAACGAGCGAAATGAACGTGAACTCTCCTCATAGTGTCATTATCTATCACATGCCGGTGATGGCGAATACGATCGCATAAGAAAAGAACGGGTGGATTCGTGTTCGTGAATTGCGTAAACATTAGGCTGGCGGCATAAAGCCGTTCCGTGCCTGTCGATAGGCTATTAGCATGTCTTTTTTTGATATGTTTGGTCCCATGTTCGACCCGGGAAGCGGTCCGAACCGCTCCCAAGGGCAGCGTGCCAATAAATCCGGCAACGATGATCCCATCATTCTCAATGTCGAAACCGATGGTGATAACACCGCCCGGTCTTCGGCGAACATGCCTCCAAGAGGTCCGTCCGGTCCGCGTATCACACGCCAGCCGAACCGTCCGCGCAAATCGTCGAACGGCAACAAGATTCTAATCGGTGTGGTGCTGGCGCTTGCCATCATCATCGGCCTGTTCTTTGGCTTGGCGCAGTTCATCACCGACGTCATGTGGTATGCGCAGCTTGGCTTCCAAAGCGTGATTTGGACGCAGTTGGGTACCAGGGTAGGCCTGTGGGTGGCGTATGCGCTGCTGATCGCCGCGGTCGGATTCCTGTCCGCGTCGCTGGCGATCTGGGCTCGCCCCGATGCTGCCGATGGTTCCACCATTCGTATTAATGGCGACACCATTGAAGTGGGCAAGGGCGTGAGTTCGAAGAGCGCACGTCGTGTGGCTGTGGTGATTTCGCTGATCGTTGGTTTGATGTTCGGATCGCAGTTCAATGCGAATTGGTCTGAGATTCTGCTGATGTTCAATGCGCAGAGTTTCGGCACCACTGATCCGCAATTCGGCATTGACAATGGTTTCTATGTGTTCGTGTTGCCTGGATTGAAGTTGATTGTGTCGGCGGTGTCGTTGCTGCTGCTTGCCGGCATCATCTTCTCCATCGTCACGCATGTGATGATGGGTGGCATCCGCATCACCATGCCAGTGCATGGTCGTGGCCTGTTCCACATCACCAAGCGTGCGCGTAGGCAGATCGGCATTTGGCTGATGCTCAACATGTTCGCATGGGCGACGAATCAGGTGCTTGGCGTGTTCTCCCACCTCACGCAGGAGGGTAGCCGCATCACCGGTGCCACGTATACCACGGTCAACGCCACGATTCCCGTTACCTTCATCATGGCTGCCATCATCGCCATTCTCGGTGTGATTCTCGGCGTGTGGATCATGAAGTCGCATGCGTTGGAAGGCCAGGCTCCGATTGCGGTGCGTGCTTCCGAAGCGCTTAAAGCGTGGAAGGTGCCGACCGTGGCCATCGCATCCGCCATTGTGGTGAGCTTGGTGCTTACCGTGGCATGGCCGATGCTGCTGCAGCGTTTCCGTGTGAATCCGAACGCGCAGGAAATGGAATCTACCTATATCCAGCGTAATATCGACGCCACCCGTGAAGCATACGGTCTGAACAATGTGAAGACCGAACAGTATCAGGCCACTACGGAAGGCGAGGCTGGTGCGTTGGCTGATTCCGCGGAATCGACCGCGCAGATCCGACTGCTCGATCCGCAGATCGTTTCCCCGACATTCAAGCAGCTGCAGCAATCCAAGCAGTATTACACGTTTGCCGATACTCTTGCCGTCGACAAGTATGAGGTCGACGGTGTGAGCCAAGACACGGTGATCGCAGCACGAGAACTTGACCTTGACGGTCTTGACAATCGCAACTGGGTCAACGACCATACCGTATACACGCACGGCTATGGTGTGGTGGCCGCCTACGGCAACAAGGTGACGGCCGACGGCCAGCCAAAGTTCTTCGAGGCGGGCATCCCAACCCAAGGCAAGCTCACCGAATCCGAACAGTACGAGCCGCGTATCTACTTCTCGCCGAACGCTTCCGAATATTCGATCGTGGGCGCTCCGGAAGGCACGCAGTCGTGGGAGTTCGATTACCCGACCGGTTCCGAAGGCGCCACCAACACGTTCGATGGCAATGGCGGCCCGAAGATCGGCAATATCTTCTCCCGACTGCTGTATGCCATCCGTTTCGGCTCCGACCAGATTCTGTTCTCTAACCGTGTGAACTCCGAATCACAGATCCTCTACGATCGTTCCCCGAAGGAGCGTGTGGCCAAGGTCGCGCCATACCTGACGCTTGACGGTCGTGTGTACCCGGCGGTCGTGGATGGTCGTGTCAAGTGGATCGTCGATGGCTACACCACGTCTGACGCCTACCCGTATTCGCAGATGACCGATCTGGGCGAAGCCTCCAAGGATTCCACCACGGAATCTTCGGCCACGGTGAGTGAGCTGGCTTCGAAGAACGCCAACTACATTCGCAACTCCGTGAAGGCCACCGTCGATGCGTATGACGGTTCCGTGGACCTGTACGTGTGGGACGAATCCGATCCGGTGATCAAGGCATGGCAGAAGATCTTCCCCGGCCAGTACCACCAGTTGTCGGAGATTTCCGGCGATCTGATGAGCCACCTGCGTTACCCGGAAAGCCTGTTCAAGGTGCAGCGAGAACTGTTGACCAAGTACCATGTGTCGAGCGCCAGCCAGTTCTTCTCCGGTGAGGATTTCTGGCAGACTCCGGTCGATCCGACCGAATCTCAACAGGCTCAGGAACGCGACATTCTGCAGCCGCCGTACTACCTGACGCTGCAGACCGGCGGATCCAACGAGCCGGTGTTCTCGTTGACGTCGTCGTATATTCCCGCCGGTGCGTCGACCCGAGAGATCCTGACGGGCTTCTTGTCCGTTGATTCCGATGCGGGCAACGAAAAAGGCAAGATCGGCGCGAACTATGGCACGCTTCGATTGCAGGAGTTGCCGAAGGATTCCAATGTGCCAGGCCCAGGCCAGGCGCAGAACAACTTCAATGCGTCGGCAGACGTGTCGAAGGAACTCAACCTGCTTGAATCCGGTTCCACCAATGTGCAGCGAGGCAATCTGCTCACACTGCCGCTCGGCGGCGGATTGGTGTACGTGCAGCCGGTGTACGTCAAGTCTTCCGGTTCCACCAGCTTCCCGCTGTTGAAGAAGGTGTTGGTAGCCTTCGGCGACCAGGTCGGATTCGCCGACACGTTGGACGAAGCGCTTGATCAAGTGTTCGGCGGCAACTCCGGTGCATCCGCTGGCGATGCTGAAAACGTCGACGGCTCGACCAGTGGCAAGACTGATACGTCCGATACCAACGGCGATGCCTCCACCGACGGTTCTTCCGGAACCGATGGCACGGATTCGTCATCTGGAACAGACTCGGGCAATGACAGCAGTTCCGGCAATACCGGTAGTAGCTCCGGCACGATGAGCAACGGTCTGAAGAGCGCGCTTAACGACGCTTCTCAGGCAATGAAGGATTCCGATGCGGCTATGAAGAAGGGCGATTGGTCCGCTTATGGCGAAGCACAGAAGAAACTTCAGGAAGCGTTGAACAAGGCGCTCGAGCTCGAACAGTAATTCCCTACGGTTTTCCGTACGATTGCTGATCACATGAGGCGGGAGACTGGTTCCATATGGGGAACCGGTCTCCCGCCTTCTGCGTATGACTGGTATGCTCAAAGCATGATCGAGTATTCCTATCGCGTTGCGACGCAAGACGACATTCAAGCAATCACCGACATCTACAACGCCGCAGTCATACGAGGAGGATCATCCGCCGACATAACCCCACGCACATACGAACAGCGCAAAGCATGGGTTGAATCGCATCATGATCCGTATGCGGTGTTCGTCACGGAAACGGCAGATGATGACGGAAAGAAGCAGATCATTGGATTCAGCGCGCTTTCCGTTTTCTACGATCGCGCAGGATACGACGGCGTCACCGATCTCGCCTATTATATCGATCCGCAATGGCAGGGCAGGGGAGTCGGTACATACACACTCACCAAACTGCTTGAAGAATGTCGAAAGCGTAATATGCGTAAGGCATGCGGCATTATTTTCGCAGACAATGCCGGTTCGATCGCACTGATGAAACGGTTCGGTTTTACACAGTTTGGCCTCATGCCAACTGCCGCCACCGATTCCACCGGCACCATGCGTGACATGAGTTACTGGTATCTCGACCTGTAAGTACAATCTTTGCGGTTATCAAGACGAGACAACGTGACGCAATATGAACGCGCACAAACGTATGTATGAATGAATGGAACGATTTCAATGGCATCTGATTTCTGGTTGATCGCAGGACTTGGCAATCCGGGATCCAAATACGAAGGCACCCGTCACAATATGGGATTTATGGCGGCCGATCTGTTGGCCGAACGTTGGTCGGTCAACTTTTCCGACCATAAAGGGCTTGCCATGCTCGGCAAAGGCGTGATGAACCTGTCTGGCCGTAACGTCAAATTCTTCCTGGCGAAGCCGCTCACCTACATGAACGAGTCAGGCAATGCGTTGGCTTCCATCAGCGCCTACTACCAGATTGAACCAGACCATATTGTGGTGATTCACGACGACATGGATCTTGATTTCGGACGTATCAAAGTCAAGGCAGGCGGCTCCGCAGGCGGCCATAACGGCATCAAATCAATTGATCGTGCCTTGGGAACGCCAAAGTATGCCCGAGTGCGCATGGGAGTCGGTCATGCGCAACGCGGCGCCCACGCCCACGACAACACGGTGAATTGGGTGCTGGGCGGATTCGGTCCGGATCAGCGCAAGCAGCTTCCGGAATTCCTTGCCGACGGTGCCGACGCGGCGGAAACCATCATCTTCAACGGCCTCGCCAAGGCTCAGGAGCAGTTCAATGGCCGCTGAACCGGTGCAACTGCCGACGTCAGGTTCGCTGGCTGGCATTCTCGACGTACTCGAAACCGATGAGGATTTTCGTGCGCTGATTTCCGACGAGATCGAAGTGCCGGAATCCGACATAGACCCCAGCATCACCGTTGGCGTTCCCGAAGGATTGCGTCCGGCGCTCGCTGCCGGGGCAGCGGGAACACGACCGGTTGTGCTTGTGGTGGCTTCCGGGCGCGAGGCCGAGGAAATGGTTGAGGCGATTCGTTCGTGGTATTCCGGCGATCCAAACGATGTGGCACAGCTTGAAGCGTGGGAAACCTTGCCGCACGAACGTCTTTCGCCTCGCGCCGATACCGTGGCGAGCCGTATGGCGGTGTTCCGCAGACTGATGCACCCTCAAGAGGGAAGCAAGCTGTTTGGCCCCATCAGGATTCTCGTCATGCCGGTGCGTTCCCTGATTCAGCCTGTGGTTGCGGGCTTGGGGGATGCGGAGCCGCTGGTGTTCTCCCAAGGTGAGGAGTTGGCGCTCGATGAGGCGTCGCATCGACTGGTGGAGAATGCGTATACTCGAGTCGACTTGGTGATGGATCGTGGTGAATTCGCAGTGCGAGGCGGCATTATCGACGTGTTTCCTCCAACATTGCCGCATCCGGTTCGTATCGAATTCTTCGGTGACGAAATCGATACCATCAAGGAATTCCATGCATCCGACCAGCGTACGTATGGCAGTGACATTCCGATGGTCTGGGCCACGCCATGCCGTGAGCTGCAGCTGACCGAAAAGGTGCGCGTGCGTGCGAAATCCCTGATCGGCTCCATTCCAAACGCCGAAGACATGCTTGAATCCATTGCCAACGCCATTCCTGTCGAAGGCATGGAATCGTTGCTTCCCGCATTGGTCGATGATATGGAACCGGTGCAGGGCATGCTTCCCAAGCGTGCGTTGGTGATGCTGTCCGATCCGGAAAAATTGCGTCGCGCTGCCGACGATCTTGCCAAAACGGCTAATGAATTCCTTGCAGCCAGTTGGCATGTTGCTGCATCCGGTCATGGTGCCGGCGCTCCAATCACATTCGATCAGGCGAATTTCTACGATTTTGAGGAAACGATTTCCTCACTGGTGTTCTCTAGGCATGACGTATGGAAGCTTACGAGTTTCGGTGTGGACTCCAGTAGGGAAGGCCGCGTTCAGCTCGACGCCACCAATCCTGGAGAATATCGCGGAGATGAGGCCAAGACGGCTTCCGGTATCGAAGGTCTTCTTGATGCCGGCTATGCTGTCACCGTCACTGCAGGAGCGCAAGGCACTCTTGTTCGGCTCAAACGTGCCATCAACGAAACGGGAATCGCCAACTTCGACTGCATCAGATCGCGTGCCATCGACGGATTCGTCGATAATGCCGCGAAAGTCGCACTGCTTACCGAACGGGACCTGACCGGACGTACATCGGCCGCGGGACAGGCAAAAACACCGAAACGTCGCCGTAAGGCCATCGACCTTATGGAGCTCAAAGCCGGCGATTACGTGGTGCATGAGCAGCATGGCATCGGCAGGTTCCTCGAAATGCGCCAGCGTACCATCGGAGCGGGCGCCAACCAGACCACACGCGAGTATCTGGTCATCGAATACGCATCCAGCAAGCGCGGCGCACCTGCCGACAAACTGTTCATCCCCACCGACCAGCTTGACCAAGTCAGCAAATACATCGGTGCCGACGCTCCAAAACTCAACAAACTGGGCGGATCCGACTGGGCTGCCACCAAGGCGAAAGCACGTAAGCATGTGCACGAAATCGCCGAAGATCTGGTCAAACTGTATTCGGCACGTCAACGTATGCAGGGGTATGCCTTCAGCAAAGACACCCCTTGGCAGAAAGAACTGGAAGACGCTTTCCCGTACCAAGAAACCGCCGATCAGCTGACCACCATCGACGAAGTCAAATCCGATATGGAAAAGCTCGTGCCGATGGATCGCCTGATTTGCGGCGACGTGGGATTCGGCAAAACCGAAATCGCCGTACGTGCCGCATTCAAGGCGGTGCAGGATTCCAAACAGGTGGCTGTGCTGGTACCGACCACATTGCTGGTGCAACAGCATTTCGAGACGTTCACCGAACGTTTTGAAGGCTTTCCGGTGGAAGTAAGGGCGATGAGCCGTTTCCAAACCACCAAGGAGATCAACGACACCATCAAGGGACTTGAAGACGGTTCCGTCGATGTGGTGATCGGTACGCACAAACTGCTCGGGCCGAAGGTCAAATTCAAGGATCTGGGACTGGTCATCATCGATGAGGAGCAGCGTTTCGGCGTCGAACACAAAGAGACGTTGAAGGCGTTGCGTACCAATGTGGATGTGCTGAGTCTGTCGGCAACACCGATTCCGCGAACGCTGGAGATGGCCGTTACAGGCATTCGTGAAATGTCCACGTTGGCCACGCCTCCTGAAGACCGCTTGCCGGTGCTTACCTACGTTGGCGCGTATGAGGATGCTCAGGTCACTGCTGCGGTCAGGCGTGAGCTGTTGCGCGGTGGCCAGGTGTTCTACGTGCACAACCGAGTGCAAGACATCGCTTCGGTTGCCGCGAAGATTCACGAGCTGGTGCCGGAATCGCATGTCGGCATCGCCCATGGCAAGATGGGGGAGAAGCAGCTTGACGGTGTGATCCGAGACTTCTGGCATCGCGACATTGATGTGCTCGTATGCACCACCATCATCGAAACCGGTCTTGATATTTCCAATGCGAATACGTTGATCGTCGATCATGCCGACCGTTTCGGCCTAAGCCAGCTTCATCAGTTGCGTGGTCGTGTCGGGCGAGGCCGTGAGCGTGCCTACGCGTACTTCCTATATGATCCGACCAAGCCGATGACCCAGCAGTCGCATGACCGACTGGCCACCATCGCGCAGAACACCGCGCTCGGCTCAGGTTTTGACGTGGCGATGAAGGATCTTGAGCTGCGTGGCACCGGCAATCTGCTGGGCGACGAGCAGAGCGGGCATATCGAGGGTGTTGGTTTCGATCTGTATGTGCGCATGGTGTCCGAGGCCGTCGAGCAGTACAAGGAACCGGAACGTACGGAATCGGTTGCTGTCACCATCGATCTGCCGATCGAAGCGTCCATTCCCGTCAGCTATATCGATTCCGACAAATTGCGATTGGAAGCCTACCGCAAGTTGGCGGGTGCTCGTACGGAAGCCGATCTTGACGAGTTGCGTGATGAGCTTACGGATCGTTACGGCAAGCCTCCGGTCGATTTCGAGGCGCTGTTCGATGTGGCGAGACTTCGGTTCAAGGCAAGGAAGTTGGGCATTACCGAAATCATCGGGCAAGGCCGTAACGTTCGTGTCGCCAAATTCGAGCCGCGAGAATCCGTGCAAATGCGCATGGCCCGAATCTACAAGGGCATTCAATACCGTCCGATGACTAAAACGTACCTGATTCCCGCGCCGTTCGCAGGTTCGCTGGGATCTGGTCCAATGAGCTCTGATGAAATCGTTGGTTGGACGAACCAATTGCTGGATGACCTTGACTGGAAGCCAACGCCAAGGAAATAGCAGGTGAAGTTCCAGACGCATCCGACACGATTTGTGTGAGCGTTCACACAAATCGTGTCGGATAAGTTTGCCATACGTCCACAAAACGCACTATTCTAGGCAATGTCATCACAACCTAACGTTTATAAGGAGTAGTTGTGGCAGTAATTGAAAGCGTTTACGCGCGTCAGATTCTCGATT